>Ga0233430_1002494_pt1 | contig 21127 bp, 14 predicted proteins | sample SI_118_April2016_2_FD_179883 | JGI IMG/M metagenome (GOLD analysis project Ga0233430, IMG submission 179883) | Seawater microbial communities from Saanich Inlet, British Columbia, Canada - SI_118_April2016_150_MG | ecosystem: Environmental > Aquatic > Marine > Inlet | place: Canada: British... | reverse complement strand
ATATAAGAATAAAAGAAGCTTTGTCAAGAACTATTTTAGGAATGAGGAAAATAAATGGCTGACGCATATTCACAGATGGTTTTAGCTCAACAAAGACTGTCCAATATAGATTCTAAGCAAGCCGAAGAACAGAGATTAAACAAGAAAGCTACTAGGAATGCCTATATAGGACTTACTGGGAAGCTTGGCGTTGAAGGTCTGAAGCTAAGGAAGGAATTTCTTAACGATGATATGCTTGGCAAAAAAACAAATGATGGACAACAGATGTACACCAAGAAAACTGGTGGTAAATTTGGAGAATCATTGAGACGCCATCTTCTTCCTAATGAATCTGACTATGAATTGACAACTGCTGGTAAAAAATATCAAGAACAAATTGCTGAACAAGAAAGGCTTAACGCATTAGACCCAGGTAAGCCTAAACTAGATTCTTTTTTCGATGACGCAAAGCCATATTCTCGTGAGAAATATTCAGTTGCAGAAAGAGCTGATATTAAAAAACCAGACCTTTACATTGGTGAAGACTCTGAGCTTGGTGATTCAAGTAGAAAAAAAGCATTAACTAATGCCTCGAATAGAATTTTAGGTGGAGATAATATGGGTTCAAGTCCAGTTCTCCATAGAGAAGTAAATACTAGCGTTCTTGATGGTATTGATAAAGGTGGTTATCCTGAGTTGCTTGACTTATCAAGAGGTGGCCCTATTGGGATGCCAACTGGGTTTGAATCGCCAACACCTACAGTCTCTAAATTCAATTCAATACAAGGGACAATAGATAAAAATGCAAAGATTGCTGGGAATGCTTCTGATAGAGCTAATAGAAATAAATTTGGTTTAGATAAAATAGCAGAGAGAGCAGAAGGAAGACCATTCACTGGGGCAAATGACCCTTCAGCTAACAAGGCTATGAACAAAGAAGCATTTGATAAGACATATAGTAATGTCAGAGACCAACAGATAGCTGGCGGTTATAGGCAGACAAGAACTGACTACCTTACTACTCAGGATGAAATAGATTCAAGTATGAAGGGTGCTAAGAAATATTCTGTGAGGCCATTCACTAGAAGTAGCCCCGAACTTGCTAAAGACGTTGCTAAATATGAAGACAGTCTAACTAGAAGGCGCGTTCTTAATGAGGCGAAAAAAGGTGGGAATGTTGGTGGTAAACTTCCCGCAGAATACGCTAAGAAAATTGATGCTGCAATGGCAGGTAAGGGAGATGTTATTCCTGGGGCACTTGGGAAAACAAGCGATAGAGTTTTAGATAAAGCTCTTAGTGCAAAAGGAATAGACATTAAAGGGTTAAGTGATAAAACTGATGCTCTAAAAGGTGAAGCTCTTAGCCTTGCTAACTTTAGTAAACCTCCAGGAGTTTTGGATGCTCTTAGTGTAGGAACTGATTTGTTCGGTGCAGCAACCAACAAGGGTAAAACAAATACTGAGACATACAACAGGCTAGGTAATGCTGCATTTACTACAGGAACACTTGCTGCAGATGCTGTTCTTCCAGGTTCGGGTGTTGCTTTGAGGCTTGGTAAAAGAGCTATAGATTTTTTCGGTAATAAATAGGTGATATTATGACTAGATGGAAAACTGCTTCAGATAAAGATGACAAAAGCAAGGGTGGAATTTGGTTTGGTAATCGCTACGCTGGAAGTGATGCTGGAGCTAAAGCAGATATAAAATCATACGAAACATTCCAGACGCAACTTGGGCTTATGCAAACAAGAATGGGTGAAATTGGTGGGGAGTTCGACCAACGTGAAGATTTCATGTCCAAACAAAACTTTCTTGAAAATGCTGGCGTTAATCGTGATGCAATGTTTAATATAGGTAACGCTCAGAACCAAGCAGGAAACACAGGTTTTGCGTCTTCAGGTGGGGCAGAGCAAAATACTGAGCGAACAAGAGCTGGTTTTGTTGATACTCTCAGGGGAAATGCTATGAGTTTTGCTAAGGATAGATTCGAGTTGGGTCTTCAGGAAAAAGCTGAAACACTTGGTATGCAAACAAATATGTTAGACTTGTATGCTAATTACCAAGCAAATAGACAGAATCTTGAGTTCGATGCAACCGATGATTTTGATATTAACCAAGCAGCGGGGTTAACCTAATGGCTGACAGAGGCGATGCAGAACTAATCCGTTCTATAGGTAGTATTGTTGGTGACGTAGCTGGAATGTTCCAGGCTACACCACAGGAACTTCAAGCGGCAAGACTTGCAGCAGATGAATCTTCTGAAGCTCGGACAATGGCGTTTACGGAAAGAATGAAGCAGGTTGATTATAATAATGAGCTAATGGCTAATGAGATTGAACGTAGGGGCAATATGTATGCGGACAATCTTAATCTAATTAGGACTGCTGAACTTGACCTTGCTAAAGCCAATGTGAATTATGAAGCTTATGTCTCTGAGAATGAAGTTACTCAAGACCAAAATAATTTGTTTGAAACTATGGACAAGAAGAAAAGAAATGCTCTTGGTATAACTGAATTACAACTTCAAGACCAAGAACAAGAGCTACAGTATTTGATGGGTGCATTACAGCATGACCTTCAATTAAAAGATGATGCTGAAAGAGACTTAGAGTTCTTTGGCAACCTTGATGTTGATGGTAAAGAAGGAGTTCTTGAGGATAGTGAAATCGAGCAGTTGAGAGCTAAGTATCAAGTTGATGAAACTGATGCAGACGGAAATCTAGTTGGAATGTCAACAGAAGAATTTGACGAGCGTATTGGCTACATCAAAAATGCTGAGCTTGATTATTGGGAGAATGCAGGGAAGAAAACTGAGGTTATTGGTGATAGGCTTGACAACGAGGGCAAGAGACTTGAGAATAAAGCTGCTCAAGCTGCTCTTGATAAGGTTGAAAAAGATAAGAAAATTACAGCAGAAGGTTATATCCTTGAAGAAAATAAGAGTGACCATGTAACTAATAATGGTAAGGCTTATGCTTACGACCTTAACCTTGAAGATGAGGATAGGCAAGAGGAACTTAATACAATTATTAATGATATAAGACAAACATTCAAGAAGGATGCTGACCCATATCTAATCGCTGAGGGAATCAGACGAAAGGCAACTTCAATATTCAATGACCCAAATCTTGGTGACATGGAATTGACTGATACAATGGTTCAAGAGTTCTGGGATAGTGATAGCCCAGGAGACTACATTGACGACCATCCTTTAGACTTCAATAGACTTGGAGAAGACAAGGCAGACAATAAGAAGATAAAAGAATTGTTAGTTAGTCTCCATACACTTAATGCTGAAATAGTTGACAGACCAATGACTGACGAAGAAAAGCTTGCTGATGCAAAAAGAGTAGCTGACAACAAGAAGCAGAATGATTTAGATAGAAACCCCGCATCATTAACTAAGATTACTGGAGCAAATGTACTCTCAGGGATTAATACTGGGAGGCTTTCAGATGCAATCGCCCATGCTGAGGGTTCACTAACTAAGGGAACTAGAGGATATAGAAATAACAATCCTCATAACTTGAAGTTTGCTGGACAACCTGGTGCAACTAAAGACAAAGATGGGTTTGCTGTATTCGCAACTGCCGAAGAAGGAAGGGCAGCTGGGATAAGACAAATCAAAAAGACAATGAAGGATGATGGGGTTACGCTAGAGGAAGCTCTTACAAAATGGACTCCTCCAAGCGAGAATGATACTGCTTCATATATTGATACTGTTTTAAATCAATACAATTCAACTATAAAAGAAAAGCCAGCAGAAGTTAAAAAGAAAAGTGCTCAAAGCCTTAATAGCTATATGGTTGAAAGATTAACTGGAGAAAATCCTGAAGAATTTATTAATGAAAAAGTATCTAATATTAAAAAATGGTGGGCTAGTTCTCCAAACTGGGCTGGCGTTAAAAAGAATACTCCAGAGTGGAAAAGGGTTGATGACTTAATGAAGGATTACATTAAGTCTAAACAGGTAGTTGAGAACTATGTAAAGAAAACTGGTAAACCTGCTACGAAGAAGATGCGCGATGCGTTATTAAGGAAGCAAGCGGAGTTGAATAAAGCCAGAAAAGGATAAATAAAATAGGCGTGGGTTCACGCTTGAAAGGATTAAATTATGCCCACAGAAGCCGAAGTAAGACAACAGTTAATAGGTCTTTATGAAAAAGAAGGCACTGAATATACAGACAATGATTTAGACACAGCTCTAGGTCATTACTTTAAAAAATCACCATCTAGGGCTGGAAGGTCAAGGTCGGCAACAAGACCTAGCGCAAGAGCAATGCGTACAGCTTCACAGGCTGGCTATGACGGTGGAAAATCTGCCTATGAAAGAATTGGTAGTGATGCCGCCCCAGGTTTTACCGACCAACTCATGTTCAATATGCGTAACCACATTAGGGAGTTCAAGTCTGGCTCTATGGGTGTCCTTGCTTATGCAGCAGGAGCTTTAGGTCTTGACGAAGACAGCTCAATGCTTGACTACTCTGAGGAACTACGAAGACGTGGCGCAGAGCAGATGCAAGATGAAATCAGAAACGACTCAAGACTACAAGCGTTAATGGCTTGGCAAGAAGACGAGCCTGTTAAGTTTACTGGGCCAGACGCTAACTGGTACAAATGGTCTATGCTTGAACGTGGCTTGGCTTCTGCTATGCCTTCCGTGATTGAAATGGCTGTCATCGCTTTGACTACTAAGGGTGCTGGTTCCTTGCTGTCTAAGGCGTTAGGTGGCGCAACGAAGGCTTCAGCTAAAGGTATTGAGTTAGCTAATGCCGCAAAGAAACTCGATAACAGTCTCGACCTTGCAGAACAAGGTTTAAAATTTACTAGCAAGCTTAGAGTTGAACGTGCCGCACAAGTTATGGGTGGTCTTGGGATGACAGGTCTTGAGGGTTCTACTCAGTACAACGAAGCTATGCGCTATCTTGTTGATGAGAAAGGTTATGAAGTAGAAGAAGCCAATGAGATTGCTGCAACTTCTGCTGCAATGTATGCACCTATAGCTGGTGTTCTTGAGTACCTTCCCTTTGGTAGACTGATGAAGAAAACTGGGGTAATGAAACTATCTAAAAACTTTGGTACTAAGACATTCGCAGAAGCTGCAGAAGAAGTTATTAAAAAGACTAAACAGCAGGGAGTTGGTGGGAATGGTAGAATGTCATTGAAGATATTCAAAGAGGCACTTTCTCAAGGTGTCTTTGAGGCAACTACTGAATATTCTCAATACATGACACAGGTTGCAGTTCAGACTTCATACGAAGAAGGTTGGGGCGATACACCAGAAATGTCACTAGAGAATATTACTAACGCTTGGCGTGAGAAGTGGGATAGCCCCGAAGCTAGAGAATCAGTTTACGGTGGGTTCTTAATGGGTAAGACTATGGGTGGTCTTTCCGCACCTTTTGATAAGCCTGGGATTCTTGAGCAAGCCGCAGAGCTTGATGCTCTTGAACAGTTGATTGACAAAAAGAATGCCGAAGAAACACCATCTGTTACAATAGATGTTGCTGACAAAAAAGTTACAATAGCTAAGATGAAAGAGATAGCATTAGATAACGAAATTGAAATCCCTAAAAACATTAAGAAGCGAGCAGATATTGCGAAGTTTATAAATGATGCTCTTAATGTAACTGGAAGGCCAAAAGAAAGTAAGCGTGGAACAAAAGAAGCTGAAGATTTTGAGCTTGGTGCTATCACGGAAGAAGAAGAAGTTGATTCATTCTTAGAGGCAACCTCAGAAGAAGCTTCAGCACAGGAAGCTCCACCAGTTGAAGCTCCACCTATAGATGCTGGGACTAGCCAAGAAGAAGTTGATAAGGCTATGTCTGAAAGCTTTGGTCTTGGAACTGAACAGACTGAGGAACAGACTGAGGCACCAGACCTTACCCCTATTGTTGATAGTATCTCTAGTAGGATTAAGGTTGAGAGAGAAAAAGACAATGTATCACCTGCTCAGTTAAAGAGACTTGATGAGATAGAGACTAACCTATCTAAGATTGAATCCAGAGAAGAAGTTGATGCTGTTAATTCTCAGCTCAATGCCTACAAGAAAGATGACCTTGGAGAAGATTCTGTCATACTAGCTCCAGACACTAAGCTGACAATGAAGAAGATTCGTGAACACGCAATAGAGAATGGTGTTCCTGAAACTGACTTGCCTACTGGCAGGATTAAAAAATCACAGCTTATAACTTTCGTTAATGATGCTATCACAGATATTTCTACTGGGGAAGTTAAGGAAGAAACGAAATTAAGTGATGATGAACAAGCGATAGAGTATGGATGGAAAAGTGCAGAAGACCTTTATAAAAATTCTGAGAATATGAAGGATAAGGATTTTGAAGGACTGAATGCTGAAGAAAAAGCAAATGTAATAAGAATCAGAGCTAATTACGAAAAATCAATCAGTAAGCCAGAGCCTAAAAAGATAAAGAAAACCGAAGAATTTAGAGTAAAAACTGGAGAGGGTATAGCAACCAAATCTGGGGAAGCAATAAAACTTGATAATGCTGAGGGTGATTTCTATATAGCGAAGGAAGATAACGGCTGGATTATAACCGACAAAATTACAGGTTTGACTGGCGGGGGATACCATAAGACAAGACAGGGTGCCATTGATAATTTTAATGATATTATGAATGACCCTGAAAAAGTTGAGAAAATGGAGAATGCGAGAGAAAATAACGCACTTCCAGAAGTAGGTCAAGAGGAAACTGAAACTGAAGAAGGCTCACCAAAGCTGGATATTGAGGCTCAGTTCCAGAAGACAGGTTCAGTTGGTACACTACTAACAGAAGACCCTGAGACTGCACATGAGATAGTTTCAAAGCTTGAGAAGGATTACCCAGAGATAACACGGAAAGTTTCTGAGAAGGTTTTTGATACTCATGGCGAGGAAGTTATGGGTAAGGCTATCGGTGCTGCAGCAGAGTGGAGTTCTACTAAGGGTAAGCTGGACACACCCCCACATGAACACGCTCACCCTTATATTGATATGCTTGAAGGTACTAAGGTTGTACAAATGGCATTGAAAGCTTTTGCTGTTGAAGGTGAGACATTACTACAGACTAAGGAACGCCTTGTTGACTATCTTGGTAAAGACTACGTTAATAAAATCAAGGACAAAAAATTAAAGACTAAGGTTGCTCGATTCATTAAGAAGTTCTGGCTTGAAGTTAAGAATTATTTCGGGAAGTTGTCCACTGATAAAGAGGCTGTTGAATTACTATCTGAGCGTTTCTTTCGTGGTGAGAAGAAAGGGAAAGCAAAGCCCACTACCAGAGGGTTCAATGAGGACTCGCTACAGAAATACAATAGCGTATCGTCTAGGTTACGTTCTGAGGTTGTCAAGACTACCCTGAAGACGTTCAATTTGATAAAGGATAACGAGACTCTAGTTATAAACGAACAGTTCTACAAGCGACTAGAGAAGGCTGGAATCAAGAAGGCTGAAATAGAATTTATAAAGCACATTGTTAAGAACGATGATATTGGTCGAATCAAAGGCGATGAGTTCAAGTTTCAGGCAATGAAATATCTATTCCCGATTACTATTAAGTTGTCTACTGAGCTAATCCAAGACAGGTCTAAGAAACCAATTAAAGATGATGCTCTACCCTTTGATGAGTATCCAAAAATTGAAAGCCCAACTAACTATTATGGAATAGGTGGGGAACAGACTTATCATATTGCTGGTGGTGTAAACTATCGTGAATATATAATAGAGATTCCAATAGAGTTGCATATGTCTCATCCTAAATTTGCGACAAAAAATATGCTTGGTTGGTTCAGGTCTGATACTGAGATAGAGGGTGAGACAGAAGGACAAGAAATGCCAAACAAATTTAGTCCTTCTGAGGATGAATATGGTGGCCAATTTGAGCCTGGCGTTTACTACGTTGAAGATGGGCAATGGTATCTTGATGGGTCAAAAATAACAAGAGAACAAGCACAAAAAGCATGGAATAGAGACAATCACCTAACTGGAAAAGCTGGAAGTACATTTAGACTCATTGAATTTCAGTCTGATTTATTCCAGAAGCGTAGAAAGAAAAGAGACTATACTAGGAATAAAGGCGTTGCTAAAGTAACTGATGATAAGGCTAGAGAAATTCTCGGTAAAGAGGGGCAGGGAGAATTAGAAGATGCCGAAGGTTACGTCTTTGACATGATTGAATACTCGTTAATAGAGAATGGTGAAGATGCTGGAAAATATCTTTACTATTCTGGGTCAGAGTCAGAGATTGTAAGTGCGCAAAGTCTTTTAAAGACGTTAAGTATGGCTCCAAAGTCAAACCTAACTCAACAACAAAAGAATGAGAACCTATTCGTAGATTCTCTTGCTGATGTATGGGAAGAATACTTTACTAAAGCTATAATACAGTTTGCTGCAGAGGAAGGCTTTAAGAGAATAAAGTTTCCAACAGGAGAGACTGCCGCAATAATAGAAAGACACCCATCATTTGCTAAGATGAAAAAGGCAAACGAAGAAGAACTAAACGCCTCAAAACTTAAACAGGAAAATGCTGATTCTATAGTTGAAGATATTGTATATAGAGCTGAAAAATTAAAAGAACTTGCTTATGAAAACGAGAATAAAGTAAGGATGCTGAAGAATAAGATAGCAAACATCTTAAAACTTAACAAGTTTAAATATCAAGAGCCAAGCTATAAAGTTAAGGGCTATGAGTGGGGAAGAATCCAGCATACAGAATCCCCAATAAGAAAAGGAGACCATGTAGATAAACTTCCAGCGGGCTATAAGGGATATTATGCTTATGGCTATAATACTCGCAATGGATTAACAGCCGTTGATTCAATTCATGGCGAAAGCCAAAAGCCAAGAAGCGTAGCAATCCCAATCTCAAAGAAGAAGGCACTAGAGGTATGGGAGAAAAATAAAGACCAGCATTTAGACCAGGGAGACAGGACAAGAATAAATGATATTAATGCTGAGATACAAAGCCTATCTCATTCTGAAGAAATAAAAAACCTATGGGCATTAGCTAGAATTTACAGGAGAGATATAGGCCGTAAAGTTTCAAGACTGAATAAGAAATATATGGAACTCCAACGCCCAATGGGTGAGATTAAGGGTATGGAGATACAAAATTTCTATCAAAATAAAGTTCGTAAAATTCTTCAAAAATTACGGAAGAAGAATCTGGAATTAGCTCAAGATTCTCTTGGTAACTATTGGTTTGAAACAAAGCTAACAGAAGAAGATGGTCAACCAATTACTCAGTTTCAGAGAAAAGATAAACTTCCTGAGCTTGAAATCCAGTATCAAGAAGAAGGCGCAAGCCAGCAAGACTTAGTTGCTGACAATCTTGAACTCGCTACAAAGATTACAGAGCGACTTGCTAAACAGTTCCCCAATATCAAAGTCGAGAGAGTTATCGGCTTGATAAAAGAGCATGGTGTAGAGGCTGTAGGTTCAGCTTTCAAGGACACAGTTAAGGTAAGTGACCTTGCTAGAATTGATACGATGCCTCATGAGTACGCTCACATCTACATTGACTTGATGCAGGACACATACGCTGTCAAGCTCGGCTTAAAGCGTCTAATGAAGGGTGGCTTTTCTGTACTTGAAGCTAAAGAAAAACTAGCTCAACAAATTGGTGAGTATTACGCCAATGAAATGAAGGGTATAGAACGTAAACGCTTTAAGGTATGGCTCAAACAATTCTGGAAAGCTGTCAAGGGATTCTTTGGTGATGCCTCGGCTATGGGTGACTTCATTGCTCAACAGTTCTTTGATTCTAGCTTGGACAATATCGAGATACTTGACAACGAAGTTTATTTTGCAGAAGCTAATGCTGAAAAAGAAGCTACTGAAAAAGATGAGGATAGTGGGTCAGAAGAAATAAAAACCAATGAAGAATTTGTTACTCAACTGTCTAAGTATTTCGGTGTTGCTATTACACCTAAAGAGTATTCAGATTTGATTGAGGCAACTAAAGTTCAAGACTCTAATACAGCCTACATTAAATGGTTTAGGGACTGGGCTAACAAAAATCTATTCCTTAGAATGGATGAGAACCAAATTGATAAGCTTGATGATGACTTTCCAAAGTGGTACACTAATGAATTAACACAATTCTATCAGACAAAGCGTTCGACTATCAAGCGGTTCGTTCCAGGCATGACTGGAGAATCAAGAGCCTATCTGCAGTATGTCATGAAGAAAGTAAAGGGTAAGATAAAGAAGCTAACCCTAAGATTCCAGCCTGAATCATCTGATATTCCAGGAAGACTTTGGGATGTACTTGGTAGAAAACTATTGAGTATTGATGTTAATGATACATTCTATGAGAGAAGAATCAAAGGTACTGGTGAAAGACTTTACATTCTATCCTCAAAAGAAATCATGGAAGAGATTGTCTATGGTAAAGACTTGGATGAATCATTCTTCAAACAGAAGATGGGTGGAATGACAGTTGACCTTATATCACAAATTGACAGTACGCTTGCTGCAAGTTATGGTAAGGACACAAGACCAGAGAAGAAGCTTGTTGTTGTGGTTGGTACTAGAGGTGGCGATAACAGGATGCTGTTAATGGCTAGTGTCTCAAAAGAAGTTGCTGGGATAATGAGCGAGGAAGACCTTACTCAATACTTTAACGATGAGTTAGAAGCAGGAAACTTCGGAGACAAGGATAGCCAGTTTGCTAAGGATGCTGTGAACGCCTTCATCAATTCAACAAGGGGAACAGCTCTAGCTGATAATCCATATAGGTTTGCTCAAGCTGCAGGTCGCCATGAGTTTATGAAGTCAGTATATCATAATAAGTATCATGCAGAAGAATACTGGAATGGTCTTGAAGCTCTATTTGATAGGATAAAGATTCCATTGTTTGAGGGTCATACATTACAAGGTTTTGGTGAAGCTCTTGAAAAAGCTAAGGTTACTAACAGTATCATGCAGATTCCAAATGATACTCTTGTGGCTGTCAAGGGTAAGGATAAAATGACAATGTGGAAAGACTTTAACGATGGTGGTATCTTTACTGGTACTCGCTGGATGAAAGTCTTTGCTAAGATAGCTGGTCGTGAAGTTGGTAAAGAGAATGGAACTGAAGTTGGCTTCATCAAGAGTATATTCAATGACAGAAGTGATGATGGTAATGATTACATTGGTACTAAAGATGGTCAGTTTTCCGCTACAGAGGAAATGCAATTCTATAAAGGTGATGAGCTATTTGCAGAAGTAAGGTTTGATAAAAATGGTGATTCATATTTCTATGATGTTATAAACGGTACTAAGTTTGACCATATAGGTACTCCTGATGAAATTAAATTGTCGGCAGGTAAGTACAAGGAAAACTATGTCGCTAATGAGATGCCGTCTGATTCTGTAAGAGTTCTATTTACTAACGATGAAATATCAAAAAACTCAGCACCTAATCCTGTTGCTGGTGTTGAAATGGCATTGTCTCCAAACTCTACTCCAGCTATGCAACGGCTTATTGGCGAATATACTAAACACATGGCTGAAATAGCTAAGAAGTATTCAGGTGTTTTATTCTCATTAAGGAACGGAAGAACAAAAGACAAAGATGGTAAAGATGTAATGAACATAGTCGAAGTTGTCAAGTCAATGTCTAATAACAATGATGTTCCAACTGAGATAGAGACTATACTTCAGAAAGACCCAAGCGGTAAGTCACTTCTACTCCCAAGTGTTCTGATGGAACTTACTAAGTGGATGAATAACAGTATGATTGATGGGCCATACAAGGGTAGAGACAAAGGAACTGGAACGTCTGCTTATTACAAGCCTCACTTGGATGATTCAATTAAACAGGGTGAGCTTAAATTTGGTGCTGGGAATCAGACCATGATGCGCCTTGTATCAGACAAAATGTTCGCTGATGATGAGCTTGGTAAAAAGGTATGGAAGAAGCTGGATAGAGAAGCTCAAGTCAATGCCCTAAACTATTGGCTTGAAGATAACAATTTTTATGTCTTAGCATCTAGGCAACCTGTCAATAGGTTCAATTCTGTCACACCGATGAAGCTAATAGGCTTTAAAGGAGGTCTTGAGACTAACGAGGTGTTTCATAACTTCAAAGATGTTAAAGAGCTTTTAGAGGGTGATTGGGATGGTGACAAGGGTTACTATGAAGCGTTTCAGGATGACGAGTTTAGAAGGGCATACACAGACGCAGTGAACAGTAAAGAATGGTCTGATAGGGACAAGAAACCACTGCTAAGAATATTCAATGAGAAGCTTACTTCTGGTGACAGGAATATGTATGGGAGTCTTTCTGATTTCTATAAGGTTATAGAGAACCAGATGAACTCAGAAGGGGCTGTTGGTTTAGTAGTTACTGCTTCTTCAGTATTCAAAAACATGGCGAGTAAACTTGTGAGGATGAAGGTTCTGAATCAAAACGGGAAAGCACCTAGAATATTCTCAGTAGCTAATCCAACTGATAGAATGGTATTCCCAGTAGAACTTAATAGTGAAACCTTATTATCTGATAAGGAAATATGGGACAACGTAAACCAAAAAGGTGACTTTGTATCAGATGAGAAGGGTAAGAAGCTAAGCAAGAGAGAGATAGCAGAGAAGATTAAAAAGGGTGAGCCAGTTTATCTTGACACTACTATAGAACACGCCTTTACTATACTAATGCAAGCGGCAACTGATGATGCTAAATACGGCTTGTTAGCAAAGATGGAATTTAGTTTAGATTTTCTTGTTGATATTATGTTTGTTGATGGTGTTGATAAGCATTATTTAAGGCCAATAAAACTCGCTTATTCTTTCTTCAACCAGTTGAACAAGAGACAGGGAAGAAGCTTTGGTAGAAATTTAGAATTTAATGAGAACATCGAAATGAGCAGGATGATGTTTGACTTGTATAATAAATTTGAGGATGGTAAGGTTGTAGAGCTAAGTGACAAAGAGTTTTTCACTGGTTTGAATGCTCATCTTAGAATTTTCTCAGAGAAGTCTGCTAATGGTGACGACTGGAAAATGAGAGGTATATTAGATGCATTGTCAAAGATAAATATATCAGCAAATAACTCACCAAGCCCTGTTGATACTTTATTGAGTATTGTTGGTGGTGAAAGCTACAAGCGTGACCATCAGATGCAAGAGAATGGTATTGATACTGAGAATATAAATGTCTTAGACCCAACAAGATATGATAAAAAGATTGAAGACTATTCACACTATAAAGCTTTAGTCGGTGATGGTGTTGATGAGAATACCAGTCTAATATTCGCAGTAGAAGAACTTATTAAGAAGCATTATATAAAGTTCAGGTCTAAGAAGACTGATAAGGAAAAACAGTTTGATAGAATGGTAGGGATGAAATTAGCTACCGATATAAACGATGACTTTACAAATGTTCTTGAGAAGTATTTAGACAAGGAGACTAAGGAACTTAAAGAAGGATTCCAGATTGACAAGAATGTAGAATTTCAGAAGGTAGTTGATGACTACACTATGAAATGGAAGTCATTAACTAAAGCACAACAGATGATTGCTACATTCTATTTCTTAACTGGGACAACAACTTCAGAGGATAGGACTGTAAACAATAGGAATATTGTAAAACTATTACCTTCAACATTCCTTGATAGTGATGTATTGTCCATGTACTCAGAGAGAAAACTTGCAATCAATGACAAGTTCCTTGAGCCAGGTGGCTTAGATATTTCTGAAGTTGAGATGCCCGATGCTTCTAGTATGGGAAAGATATACAGGAAGACTAAGGGTTGGAGTTTTAGTGGAGTTGAGGCATTGATGCTTAACACTAAAAAACAAGACGAAATCAATGAGTATATTGATAATAAATTAGAGAAAGTGTGCCAATCATGAGCTGTGAAAAAACGATGGATGCAATAGACAAGGGTGTAAAACTATCGAAGGAAGAATTTAAGCAACAGCTTGAGATAAGTGTTGATGCACTTGTTGGTTATGCTACTAAAGAACAGATAGCTGCCGCAAGTGGTAGCGAGAAGAAAAGACTTATCATGCTTAACCTTCTTAACTCAACATTATTTAATGACATATTAAGAGTTGGGAACCAAGCTGGATTTGCAATGAACTCTATTGAAGACCAAATATCTGGGTGGGGAAACTACCTGTATAGGTTCAATGGTGGTACTCTTGTAAGGCCACAGACTGTAGCTCTTGGGCCAAAGCGTGTATTTGCTTTAACGAAAGCTGTAAACAAGGCGACTAAAAAACGTGATATGAATATTAAGAAAGCCCTTAAAACTGGTAGGGCAGACTTATCAGATAGAGCTTTTGCAAGACCAGATGTATTCATGTCACTATGGGATAAGTTTGGACATGGACAAAGGCTTGTAAGGAGAGCAATGAGTCTTGGCGAGAACGCTCAACAGATATTCCATAAGTTCTACGGTGCTGTTGGCTCTGACAATGACAGGATTAAAGTTAATGTGAAGATGCTTTTGAAATCAAAAATCCCGCCAAAGGATAACGATGGTAACCCAAACGAGAATGCTGGAGAACCAATATTATCCCTTAAAAATGCAGGTGTTGGTAACATGAAGTATCATGATTCAGAGAATGCTCCAATACTTATTAAGGACTATAAAGAAGAAGATGGGGTTCCATTCTTTCACATTAAGCGTGACGGTGTTGATGAAGCTTGGCATTGGGAAGGCTCAAGTGTAGTTCCATTAACAATAGAGCAGTATGAATCAGAGTTAATAGAGCTTATCTCTAGTGAGTTCGCAGATGATATTGCTAATGGGCAAGTAAGAAATGTATTCTTTAAGACTATTAGTTCAAAAGAAATGGCAGCATTCAGAAAGACTGAAGAAGGCGAATTAGTTACTGAGTTAATGACAAAAGATTATGCTAGAAATAATGTTACAGTAGGTGGAAAAACTTATCAGTTTGTAATGGTTAAGCAAGGCGAGGCTAAAGCTGGTGATGAAGTAAATAGAGAATATTATAATGCCTATATTGTTAATGGCGATGGTAAAGACTTCTTTAGAAACTATGATGGTAATTATCTAGGTCATGATAACATTGAAATGCCTGGTGATGCTTACTTTAAGTCTAATACATACAGAAAATTCAAAGAGGGGAACATATTCGTTCCCCAGTTTACTCAGTTCATAAGGATGCAAACACAACCAAATGAGAAAATCGTTGGCGATGATAGTGTTGAAGGAAGTATTGGTCTATGGTCTAACCTTGCATTAAAAAGAATTGCAATGAGAGGGTTCTTTGATTGGAAGGTTCAGAAATCCAGAGAATCAGAAGAACAGATGCAAGCCACTTACTCAAGACTTATCGAAAAGCATGGAGAGGAAAAGGCTCAGATAAAGTTTAAAGAACTTATCATGTCTGGTAACGTAAAGACTAGAGCTTATTTTGATGATGATGGAGAATTACATACTGGTAACTTTGGGTTTAGTGATGTTGGTGCAAACTATATGCCACAGCGTTGGAGAAAAGAAGTCATTACTGAAATGATAGAAGACGAGATTGCTAATATTACTGATAAATTATCTAAGTCAATCAACCCTGAAGAAATGGCATTGCTTGAACAGCAACTTGAACATTTCAATACTGTACTCAATTTTGACTTTGATAATCCTGGTGATGACAGAGAAGAAATAAATAGAGTCATATTAGCAAGGACTATTCTTGGAAACAAACAAAGACAGCTATGGACAGACCCACTTCTAAGAAGAAAAGATGGCGCAGTATTAAGCGATGCCTTACACAATGATATTCAAGTCATAATGAACAATGAAATTGTAAATGACATGGTATCAACTGTAGAGACAATGATTTCACAGGGAACGATGGATGACGTAATTCAGTATGTAGTGAACAAAGTTAAGCAGGCTATAGGTGATGCAGATACTAGAGGTATTGATAAGTCTGATAATACTCTTGGTAGCTATATATGGTTAGCTGAGAGAATGAATCGTTATATACCTGAAGCAATTAAGAGGGGCAGGGTATTCGATGCTGAGTCTGCAAGGAAGCTTGTCATGCACATTGGAGGTATTCAGAGTATCAGATTTCTAGGAATGTCTGGAGCTATTGGTAACAATACTCAAATCATAAACCCTTATATTAGGTATGGTTACAAGATATTAAAAGAAGCTATGAAGCTTAATGATTCTACAGATGCTAAGGTTCAAGACCAAATTAATAATGCTATGGGTAGACTAGGTGTAGAGAACGTATTAACCATGATGGAAAACTACATGACTTCTGATGTAGAAGCTATGGGTACTGATTACTTCTTATATCCTGGGACTATCGTTCCTGGCCCAAATGCAATCAAGTGGGCAAAGCTATTAAACTTGTCTAATAAAGACTTCGCTAACAGCACAGATGCAGAGATGAAAAAAGTAGATGCCTTTCTAGCAAAGGTTCAGAAGAAATACCCAGGGAATAAAGACAAAGATGTTGTATATATGCGCAGTATGTTACACAACCTTCTTACTATGGACAAGAAAGATTCACAGAATAGGAAGATGGTTGAGAAAAGATTAAAAGCCTTATTAGGTGATGTAGCTGAGCAACGATTCAAGGCTATGGTAACATGGAAATTATCTTGGTGGTTCGATAAAAAGCCAGGGAAAGAGTTCTTTACATTTACTGAGGGTGAGAAAAGGATGAGGCGTATTACTGCAATTGCGGCAATACTAGATGCAAACGCTAAAGGTATTATTCCTGGAGAGCCAGGTGTATATGATATATTCCAATCTGATGCAGCAATCGAGATAGGTAGAAAAGCTGTATTCGCTCAAATGTTTGGAATGTCAACTCCATATATGGGTGAAGCTTTTGATGGGTTTATGCGCTTATTATTCCAGTACAAAACTTATCCGCTACAACAGGCACAGTTTGAATATGATGTTATGAGGTCGTTTATATATGGTAATGAGGATGCAATAGAGGGTGCTGAACGTCTTATAACTACACAGATGCAGATAATGAAAGACGTAGCAAAAAAAGCGGCAGGTAAGAAAGTTACTCCTTATAGCCCTAACAATAAAAAAATAGATTATGAAGCAGTTCAAATGTTACGTCTTATATACACTAGATTCTTCATTAGTGGGCTGTCAACATTTATTGGTCTGATTCCGTTCTTAGGAATGGCTATGAGAAAGATTGGGCCATTCGCTCAGGGTTTCAGTATGGTAAGAAGTGGCGAAAGTCCAGCCTTCTCAGTAATATTGAAAGCTATGTTATGGACTATATTAATTTCAATGGGTTATGACCCAGACGATGATGACAAGTACGGGAAGGCACTCAAGAGTAGCCAGCGCGGTTTACTTTTACAAACCACGCCAGCCTTTCTTGGAGCAATCGCAAGAGATGTAACAGACTCTATCGAATGGGGTGAGAAAATAGCAGATGACCCAACACCAGGAGACTGGGTTGATAATCCACTAATTAATACCTAATCCCGAATGAGAATCCCTTAGATTTTACTGAAATACTAATCTCCCAGTTAATAGCAGTTTTAACTGTTGTGATTTCCAGCCCTGCGAATGTTCGTTGGGTAACAATATTTGGTGTATTAGTCATTATGATAGACCTTCTAGAAGTCCATTCTATTAGTTTAATTTGACGTTCCCATATAATTTTTTCATCAAGATGTTTCAAGCTTCGACTAGCTCTTTAATTGGATAAAAGCACTGAAGCTCAAAGCCATCTTTTTTAAAGTGTAGAAAGTTCTTTAGGTCTAATATTTCCTGCGCCATTACTTTATAGTATTTTTTACCCATCCGAATATAGATAGGTTTAGTCTTTAGTCTCTTGTGTTCAGCTAACCACTGGAGGGCATAATAGTTGAATCCTATCATACCACCTCCAGCTCTCATGATACCATTCTTGTTGACATACTTGATAATCTTTCCATCACGGAATGCGAATATCTGGCGGTTACTTGGTTCGCCCTTGAGCTTTAAGTAAATCCCTGTGTCGCCTGTCAACAGCTTGTTTCCGTCTGCGTCTAATTTTTTCATAGGCTATTTTAGTTGATTCCTTTCCAGTTAATTGCCTGAACCATCTTATAGTAGACGGCTTTCGTATATCCATGTCGTGTTGCTGAACGTATGTCTTAACCTGTCCCATTTGGAATATCTTTTAATAGTTTATCTATTTCTACTACTGCTGTTCTATATCCAGGGCCAGTGCTATCTATTACATATCCTATAATTCGTTTTATGTTTTGTAGCTTCTCAAAATAATCTTGTTCTTTACCAGCACTTGTACTGTAGTCTCCGACCTCATCTAATGCGTCTGACAAGGCTATAGGAAAGTCTTGCTGCCCATCATCTGATGCAATACTAAATACATATTCTTCAGGGTCAACCTTGACTATCTTATCTTTAACATACACAATTGCTTCATCCCATGTATCGAATGTAATAAGTTTATCATGTTCATCTAATAACCATTCATTACCATTAAGTGAAATGCCATTTCTTGGTCTACCTATTGCGTACTTCATCTTATCTCCTTTAAATAGTGAGCAATCAATAACCCATCACAATCAACATGATTATGAACATTAGCGTTAGGGTATAACCTTTCGCCAATAGTCTTTGATGCTACCTTCAGCTCTTTTTTCTCAGTCCCAGGTGGGAACAAAGGTCTTTGCCACTTCTTTGAATCTATATAATCAAACGGAATCTTTAATTCCTCTAAACATATTTCCGTAGCTTCATGTGCTCTTGCTGCAGAAATACTAGCATGGAACATTGAGCCGTTAATAAACGGTCTTTCAACTCTACATATAATTTGGTCTGCATCTTTTATCATTGAGGAAAGTGTGCTTTTGAGGTCTTTGTATTCTACTCTACTTACAAATCGCTTTACTGATTTAGTATAGTTCATTACCTTTTTAACTGGAGTTTTAACTTGCAACGCTTCACCATCTGAATTGATGAAACCTATTGTTCCAGTTACTCCGTTGTCTATTCCTATAAATACAGTTTTCATATCCAAACTTTCGGTTTAAATCCATTCTTTATACTAAGTTCTGTTCCATCACAATATTCACATACTCCTGTTGAGTATTCATATTCTGCTCCATGTTCATTCTTTTCTCTTTTTGTGATTATACCTTGTTTTCCATGTTTTTCATGACCACCAAAGTATCTACCACATACAGGACATGGAAGCCAAAAATAATGATTAAGTTTTGCATACCACTTATGTAATATTCTAGGTACCATAAAATTCATCCTTATTAAATAATCGTGAATAGCCACACTTTGCACATTTAAGACTGACAAAGTTTCCAGTTTCGTTAATAGACTTAAATAGTAAGTTACAATTAGGGCAATACTTATCAGTACCTTGTGGTTTACCATTGACAAGCCCAGCTTTGTTTCTAAGATAGTAGTCTTTGTTATATTGGGCAACTTTTTCAGGGTTTGCTTGTCGCCAATCTCTTATGTAGTCTTTTCTACTCATAATTTAGTTGTTTCCTGTACTCTCTTTACTTCATAGAATTTATATAGTTGGACTTTTAATCCATCTTTTACAATATCTCCCATGTGAGAATAGTATTCTTTTTCTGTATAATTAATACCTCTAACATAATGTATTAAGTAAGGGTCAACAATTAATCTGTCGAAAGTATCATGTTTAGTTCCACCTATAAAATATGATTTAGTAGGATTCAATTTTCTAAACATTTCAATTATGTCAGGTTCAGTTATTTTATGGTATTTAGTTTTATAAATTGTCTGTGCTTTAGGTTTTATCCATGTATCTACAAAATCTCTGAATATCTTGTTTATGTCTATAACTTCGTTGCTCACAGGGTCATTTCCTCCTATCTCTCCGTTTAATTTAAGAATACAGGCGTACCTATACAAGCCTTATTTTTTAAGTATAGTATTCTTAATCCTTTTTTCTGATAATTTGCTCATCATCGCAAAGAATGGGTCTCTTTGAACACTTTGAGCTTTGAAGTGGTCTACTTGAAAATTGTATTTTCTAGGTTTTTGTTGTGTAAGTGTCGGCCATTTGTATTTATACCAGAAGTGTTGAATGATACAAGCAATACCCGCAATAATACAAAAGAACAAAAGGGTTAAATTGTACCCATACATCAATGCTTCAATGAGTATATCAATCACTTTATCTCAATCCAACCTTTACTTTTAGCATATAAATATAGGGAATGTATAATTGATGCAACAAAATAACCAAGTAATGCAAAGAAACCTGTTTCATAATTAATGCTATCCATCCTGTGCCTCCGCTTCGATAGCTGTTTTGTAAAACATACATTTATCACCGTTAAAGCCTACGTCATAAGTAGCAGGGTCACCATAACGAACTTTAGTCGCTATGATATTAGCCTCATACTTACTAGCAGATTCATGGTCAAACAGGAACGGCCTATAAACAAACATACAGGCTTCAGATACTTGTTCTATTGTGCCACCTTCTGCAAAGTCTGAGCCTTTAGGAATTGGGTCAACTCTCGACTCTATCCCTCTTGACAACTGACTTACAAGTATAACGTGGCAATCAATACTCTTAGCTATCCATTTGTATTCATTCATTATTGTTTCAATCTGGAATCTTCTCTCGCTAACTCCAGCAACAGTTATTAGTTGTATATAGTCATCAATGATTACGTCTGGTTTATGTCTCTTTATTTCTCTCATTGTTTCGTCTAGGTCACGAATATCATCATACATTATTAGGTTCTTGTAGCGTGGTTTCATTGACTCTCTAATGTCTTCAAGTTTAAGTATGTCTTTTTCTGTAAACTGTTTCTTTCGCATCTCTTTAGCTCTAAAGTGTTGATTGATAACCACAAGCTTTTCTATAAGTGCGGCATTTCTCATCTCTCTATTGAATACCATCACTTTAAGCTTACGGCTAGGTGCTGTGACATTATGAACTATGTTAGTGACAATGGTTGTTTTACCATGTCCTGGCCTGCCACCTACGGCAGTTATCTCACCTCTTGTTCCACCACTAGCTACATCATCCATTGCGGCAACACCGAACTTTATTAAGTTGTCTGAGGTAAGTACATGGTCTATCGCATCATCAATTACATCTGCTATTTCTACTTTTCTAGTTGGTTGTAGGTTTGCAAGTTCTTCTATATGTTTCTGATGTTTAACAAGTATTTCTGAAGTGTCTTGATAT
>Ga0233430_1002491_pt1 | contig 21184 bp, 15 predicted proteins | sample SI_118_April2016_2_FD_179883 | JGI IMG/M metagenome (GOLD analysis project Ga0233430, IMG submission 179883) | Seawater microbial communities from Saanich Inlet, British Columbia, Canada - SI_118_April2016_150_MG | ecosystem: Environmental > Aquatic > Marine > Inlet | place: Canada: British... | reverse complement strand
CCGATTCTTCGATCGGTATCAATTTTTCAGGCAGGGTAGCAAATCGAGAATGACTCAAATCAAATAACGACCTAAATTCATTAATTGGAATAGATTTCAGACGACATTTGTAAAACAATAATGTTATTATCGCGGATAGGATGGCTTTGACTATTTTATCGCCGGGTAAAGTTAAATATTTATCATCCCAGGAATGTTTTAACTTATTAATTTTGACAAAATTGGAGAGGAATTTCAGTATAAATTCTGCTCCTACATCTACTTTAGTAATTGAAATATTTAGGGAAAGTGCAGAGTTAACTTGAGATAATAGAATACTGAATAAATTATCTATATGTTCAACAAATTCTATTTTTTGATTCTTTATCTCCATTATTTTCATATCTTTTAATATAGTGACGAGATCGGCCATTTTACGATGAACATCCCTGAAATTGGCTGACTTTAATTCTGCTTCCAAATTTGTGACAGCTGATCCATCCAATACTTCACATAATGATGATAGATTATTATTATCATCATCGTCACAGGTTTCAATAAAAAAGAATAGCTGGCATTGATAACCTACTAAATCAGCGTAGAAACCATCTTTAATAATATCAGAAGATTTTCGAATATAGTAATGCTCTTTAGGGTGATCTTTGAATATTAGAAATTTCTTAATTCCTTGCGAATTAATATTTTCAAATAATGGAGTGGTGCTAATCGAGTTATTAGATTTGCTATGGAAATGTACAGAATTATGAATCCTTCCTGAAGTACGCTCCCAGCAGTTATTGAATAATACAATTGCTGAGTCATCTCCGATTCTGTTTGAGTAGGCAAATACATTTTCATCTATCTCATTATTTTGTTTGATGAAATCATAAAACCTGAAATTCTGAGATTCTGAAAACAACCGGCGTTTTTTCATGATTGGAAAAACTTGTTGTTTATGTCTGTCAATAAACCTCTGATCAAGGTTTTCATTTTGGTAAGGGTGAGAGTATTCCATGCCATATTTTTCTGAAAATCCTTCAATTTGACCATGGCCAAACATTGGTGTACCCGGCATTGTAATCATCATCGTAGTCACACCAAAGTACTTATCACCTTTTCCAAATTGAACAGCAGCAGGTTCCTCATCAGGGTTATTTAGGAAATTAACAAATCGTTTTAGTATCTCAGGATCATACTTGAGTACATTTATTATAGATTGCCGATACCCTGAATTATCCTCCAATTTAAGCATATTCATGAAAGCGCTGTTGTATACCCTGTGCATCCCCAAAGTACGGACGAAATATCCCTCCATCATCCAAAATGCTTCTGCAAGCAAAAGGGTGTCCGGTACTTCTTTAGCAATTCTGTCTACTACTTCCCGCCAGAACTCGACTGGGAAAATCTGATCAAATTCTGCTCTGTCGACACCATGTATTGATCGCGAGGCAATATCACTGCCAGTCCCAGGTTGCGGAAACCACAATCTTTGGAAATGTTTTTTGGCAAGAGTCATGGCGGCATCAAAACGGATAATTCGAAATTGCTTTGCTAAATCTATAATAGTCTCAATTACAGCTTCACGAACTTCAGGCATTAAATAATTAAGTTGAGCGGTATCATTCCAAGGCATAGAGGTACCATCATTTCCATGATAAATGAACCGTGTGTCACCAGTGCGAAAATCAATACGATTGAATACTACGGCGGCATCTGTCCGGTCGTAATAATGATCTTCCAGATAGATTCCAATATTTTCATCTGAAGAAAGATTCTCCCCATTAAATGAATAGGATGGAAATGGTGGGTGGTCATTTTGAATATACCATTCAGGGTGTTGGCGGGTCCATTTTGAATCTATCCCGGTATGATTTGGAACCATATCACAGGCAAGTTTGATTCCGCGTGAATTACAGCGATAATCTAAATCAGCAAGGGAATTATCGCCTCCTAAATTCCAGGCAACTTTATAATCAAACAGGGCATACGCCGATGATTCTGCATCTGGATTACCACATAATTGTTTTATTAATTTTGATGATGGGCTTCGTTCCCAGATGCCAATCAACCATAAAGAGGTGAATCCTGAGTTTGCAAATTTATCCAGTTCTTCGTTGGGGATGTCAGATAATTTTGTAAGTTTTCGATTATATACTTTTGATAACTGTACTAGCCACACATAAATATTTTTTGCCATGATAATCACATTTGACATCCAATCAGCATCTTTGCTGTATGCCTCGAAATCATCATCGCCAAAAGAAATAATTTGCTGTGGACCGGGTCCATCTCCATGAAATTTGTGATCCTCCTTAAGAAAATCAAGACCCCTGAGCATTTTCAGATTAAAATGTCCAAGGTATTCACCAAGATTATCCATTATCCATTGCAGTTGGGCGATTATTGAATCAGGTTCATTTATTGAAGGCTGCTGGAATACTTCGAATAAATTAGATTCAGTCTCAAACAATGGAGGGACTTTACTAAAAAAAATATCAATCGTCTTAATTAACTTAGAATAGGTTTCATTATGTGAATAGGACTCATTAGAAAATAGCACCCGATATGGTTGATAGGCAGGATTCTCATTTTCCACCCATTGGAAAATAACTTCTTTCAATATCCATGATTGGAACTTCGATTGAGCTTTATTCTCCTTGATATATTTTTCAGATTCTATATCGCTAATATTTATGTCTCCTGGTGGATATTCTAATAGATATTGTGTAAGCAGATTATTTATTTCGTTTTCAGCAAATTTGGAATTGATTTCCTTCCACAATTCATGCAAACAGTTTGGATAAGATTTTTCCAAATAACTTGACATCAAATTATGAAATATCTCATTGATCAATCCGATAACGTATAATTCACTACCATAAATGCCTTCTTTTGAATCTGAACTTTTGACCCCCTGTATTTTATTTGCCAGCAATTGGGCGGATTCATAAGTGATTTCATGATAGTTTGAAAGTGGTGATAACGGTTGTTTCTCACCAAATATAGATAGTGCCTTTGCGGATATATGAAATTTCATGATCGGTAAATTGTATTTTTCTATTTTATTCGTTTGGTAAAATTGCATTTAATAAATTCACTCACGTAACTACTTTTTAATAAAACTGGCAATCTGATTTAAAAAAGTTATGTAGGGTTGGACTTAGCACGAAATTTGGGATCTATTTATTTTTTAATTTTTTGGCAACTCAATAAATATGAATTTTGAATCATGTATCAAAAATATGTCGGCTAAACATCTTTTTAATTCTTACAACCAGCCCTTAAAGGACTGGTCTATGGAACCCAATTATAGATTTGGCTGAGAATAAAGACTATCCGAACCCTCGAAAGTATAAATATTGAACAGTGCTCCAAAGCATAACCCTTCAGGGTTATGTAATAAATATGCAAAATTATTAATATTTAAAATTATAATATTGGATTTCACGATTGTGAAAAAATAATATTAATCATTACACCATAAAACGAACATCGCAGTAATTTCTCATTGTAATAAATTGAAGGATTACCTATGATAAATTATAATAAGATCTGGCTGCACTTTGTGTGGTCGACTAAAAACCGCGAACGAATAATTACCAATAGCTTAAAGTATAAGCTTTTTCATCATATCAAGGAATATGGTGATAAAAATGGTATCTATGTTGATACTATTAATGGCGATATGGATCATGTCCACCTTTTGGTAAAAATGAAATCAGTTCAATCACCCTCAGAAATCGCAAACCGGCTTAAAGGTGAACCGTCAAACTGGATTAATAAAATGAATTTTATTAAGACCAATTTTGCATGGCAACGTGGATTTGCAGTATTTTCAATATCAGAGTCATTTGTCAATAAAATAAGATACTATATTAAGAATCAAGAAATACATCATAGACAAATAAGTTTTTTGGAAGAACTTGATAATATGTAGGACATAAAAAAGATAGGGCTTTACCATAGACTCATTATTCTTCTTTCATATATCAATCCATTATCTAGAGGGATTAAATAGTTATAATTGCTCCAAAGCATAACCCTTCAGGGTTATGTAACATTATATTCACATTATAATGCAATAAACCACCTAGCCTATTTATCAATAACAATGGGGATTAAGGGTTATATCGCATTTTAAATGTCGGATGAACATCATTATTTGAATTAATCGTATTTCTGTCATATTCCGTTACAGAATATTGTAAAAAGCTTTGAGGTATGAATATTAAATTTGGTGGATTCAAAACAATTGAGTTAAACAGTTTGAATTCTAATCCAAGATAATCAGGAGTTATCCATTATGAAAAAAATCACTGCAATCATCATTGTCTCTGCGATATTCAGTTTATCCATGGGAGATGATGGTAAATCTACATCTCCTTCAAATAAGAATGATCCATTTAGTATGGAAATGGAAAAACTGAAAACTGAATTTCAATTGCTGGAAAAGGAAATAGCCAAATATTATGATGAACAAAGACGAATTCTTTCACAGCAACAAAAAGAAGAAGTTGTCGAACTAAAAAATAATTATAAATTGAGATTGGAAGAAGTAAAAAATAGATATGAGTATACCAAAACTCAATCTGTGAAATTGAAAAATGATAATCGCCAGCGAGCCACAAAAAAAAAGGAAGGTAAATCTGAAAACTCCAATTCTGTAAAAAAATCGGACCGTAACAAGAAAAAAAACGATTTAGGAAAAAAGAAACCAAATAAACCAACACCCAAATAATCCACATCAGGAATTAACATGGAAACAGCTGCTTATTTTTTTCTAGGTATAATTGTCATAACCTGGATCATTGCAATGCTGATAGGGTTTGTTGCAACATTTCCAGTTGGTTTAATTGGTCTACCACTAATTATTGGGATTGGCCTGCTCGTGATAAAAGTCATAAAGGAGCGGCTAGAAAATGATGAGGACGATTATTATTCCAAAAATGTCAACCAGTAAACAAATTCAATTTTATTTGAATTAATAGTATTTGGAGATTATTATGTTTTTAACTACACTGGAAACTTTGCAAGGATATGAAATAACCGAAACACTTGGAATGGTTCGTGCCAATACCGTTCGAACCCGTCATGTGGGCAAGGATATTCTTGCTGCATTGAGAAATATTATTGGTGGAGAGATTGTAGAATATACAAAGATGCTTGCCGAATCACGCGAGCAAGTGATGGATCGTCTGGAGAATAAAGCCAGAGAAATGGATGCCGATGCCATTGTCTGTATCCGATTTACCACCTCAGCTGTGATGCAGGGAGCTGCTGAATTATTGGCATATGGTACAGCGGTAAAATTAAAAAAAATACAAAATTAAAGAGTATAAAGAGAACTATATGAAACTATCCACTTTCTGTAGGATATCCCCAGTCCTTTTAATTTCGCTAATCTTCTCAGCAAATAATCAATCATTCGTTCTGGAATCTGATATTGGGCCTACAAAAGTTCTCTCCTTCAGGATTGAGCAAAATACAATCCAAACCGAAAATGGTATTTCTAAAATTCTGCCTGATCATAAATCTAAAACGATGGATGCTGGTTATCCTGAACTTCCTGTTTTTTCGACGTTTTTTATAAAAGAACATGGGAAGGAATATAGCTTCCAACTTGAAATTAAAAATTCATCAATTGTTGAAAATATCATCCCAGTCTCAGCAAAAGCACTACCTGAAAATATGAATGAGCAAGTATCAGTAGATATTATTACAGATTATTCTTCCAGATTTGGTTCCTACCCAGAAGAGGTCCTCTCAACTTCTCAAACTTTAAATATGAGAGGTGCAGAATTAATTCAACTCACACTAATACCTTATCAATACAATTTTGATACTTCTTCACTCGAGATATATGATGATGTGGAAATCATAGTTACCGAAACAGAAAATCTCAATAACGAAATTCGTAATGAACGTCTACCTTCAAGAGCTTTTGAACAATTGCTTGGTTCCATATCTGTAAACTATTCATCTAGAGATGAGATGGACTACCAGCAACCGGCCATCTTATATATATGTGGCGGAAACACTCTGTCTAATCCAATATTCCAGGCATTGATTGAATGGAGGAGAGAGCAGGGATATGTAGTCTATACTGCCAGCTCTGATGAAATGAATGGAGATCAATCTGCTATAAAAGCCTATATTCAGGATGCCTATGACAATTTTTCACCACCCCCTGAATTTGTAGGTCTGGTAGGAGATAATGGCGGTACCTATAATATCCCGACATTTTTTGAGGATTGGTCAACTTGTAGCTTTAATCAACCCTGCTACGGTGAAGGAGATCATCCTTATGCTCAGCTTGAAGGAGGCGATGTAATCCCGGATGTACTAATTGGCAGATTGTCTGTGAGAAATTCTACTGATTTGGGGATTATCGCTGCAAAAACTATCGATTATGAAAAAGGGGTTAATGCCGATGAAGGCTGGTTCGAAAAAGCTGGTTTCGGTGCAAATCCAGATGTGAGCGGGACAGGATTGTCTATCATTATTACCAACGAATACTTGCATGAATTAGCGCTTTCCTATGGAATGGAAAATTCAACCTTGATGGTGAGAAATACCTCCAATCAGATATCGTCTTGGCTCAACGCCCAGTTAAGTACTGGCGTATCATATTTAAACTTCAGAGGATTATATGGTCCGGCGAGTTTTGATCCTGAAATAATTTTTAATGGTCTGTCATCTAGACCGATTCTACCATTTGTCACTTTTATCACTTGTGGAACCGGCAGCTTTGCCTATGAAGTGGCAGCACCTATCGAACGGTTTATTCGTTCTGGTATCAGTCCGGCAAATTATTCCGGTGGTGTCGCCGCTATCGGAACTGCCACTTATGGGACTCACACTCCCTTTAATAACATCATCGATATGGGAATTTATCATGGTATCTTCACTCAGGGTGTTGAAACAGCGGGAGGGGCATTAGTATCAGGTGAACTGGCAATGATGAATACTTACCCGTCGAATCCAAGTCATTATGTCGATATATTTACACACTGGAATAATCTGATGGGTGATCCAGCCCTAAGATTATGGACAGACACACCTGATTTATTTGTACTTGATCATCCAGAAGTACATCACATTGCATCTGATGTTTTTCCTGTAACGGTATCCGATGGCTCGGGAAATCCAGTCGAAGGGGCAATGGTGGCAGTACTTATGGATAATAGTGAAATTCCTATGTTTAGAGTATCCGATTCAAATGGTACCGTTCATTTTTCTGATATTGGTAATTCAGCGACATCCTTTAAAGTAACTGCCACAAAACGAAATTTCTTCCCTGCACAAAATACGGTTAGCACCACTGATGAAGGAGATTTGCTTCAGATAATCAGTCCTCTGAATATTATTGATAGTGAAAATGGCAATGGGGATGGGGTGCTAAGCCCGGGAGAAACAGCGGAATTACTGATAGAGCTGGACTATTTCGGTGAGAACTTGACTGAATCGATAGATATATTTTTACAAACGAGTTCAGATTATATAAATATTATTGATAATCAATTTACAATCATAGAATTTACTGAAGGAGAATCGACATTATGCAGTTTTATGATTGAAATTAATCCTGATGCTCCCAATCTTGAAGAGCCACTTTTCCAATTATGGATTCCAGAGGGTCAGTTACCTGAGTATTATCTTCAATTTGAATTGACAATTCTCGCCCCTCAAATAGATTTAGTACAATCCCTGCCTGACGGGATGGAATCGCTTATTTCAGGTGACGAAATTTCATTGCCAATAATTCTATCAAATCTTGGTTTGATGGATACAGGTGAAATTTCCGGAATATTAACATCAGATCAACCTGAATTAGTTTCGATATTATCAGAATCATGTTCATGGGTATCATTGGTTCCGGGCAATACGGCATTGCCATTAACTGAACCGATAATTTCCATTTCACAATTTGCAATTCTTGGTACTGAAATACAGTTTCAGCTTCAACTCTCTGGTACTTCAGGTATGGAAACACAAATTCTATTCACCCTTCCTATCGGTATAGCAGGGATTCAAGAGCCGGCAGGACCCGATGAATATGGCTATTATATCTATGGCATCGAAGATCAATATAGCCTTGCTCCAAGTTATTTCTGGATGGAGATTGATCCTGATTATGGTGGAGAAGGAATAGCTATGTCTATGGTGGATTGTGGTGTTGGTCTACCGGGTAATCAACATTCTGAGATTATTGATCTACCATTTCCATTTACATTTTACGGCATTGAGTACAATTCAATAACGGTGAGTACAAATGGTTGGATAGCCCTTGGAGAAACTCAAATGGAATCATTCAGAAATACGATGGTTCCAGGTCCTGGAGGTCCAGCGCCGATGATTGCTGTATTCTGGGATGATCTTAAAACCAAAGGTGAAGCAGGGGGTTGTACAGGTCCAGTATATGGCGATGTTTACTTTTACACCGATCCTCTTGAAAACTATGTTATTATTGAATGGTCAGAATTGAAAACCTTCTTGAACGATGACGTAGAAACTTTTCAAGTGATATTATTCAATACAAGTGAAAATACTCCCACCGGTGACGACGAAATTTTGATGCAATATAAGGAATTCAACAATACTTCTGAGGGAATATATCTTCCGTCATACCAAGGTCTTTTACATGGTGCATACACAACAATTGGAATAGAAGATCATACTCAGACTTCTGGTATCCAATATACATTTAATAATATTTATCACAGTCAAGGTGAACCGCTCAGTGGTGGGAAGTCATTATTTATTACAACCCGTCTTCCAAATGAACTTTTCTATGCTGATGAAACATTTGGGGAGCCTTCCTTGACAGTGAGCTTTCATGCTTATGAAACTGGTGAAAATATTACCAATTACTGGGATGTAAATGATGATGGCGTAATTGATGCCACAGGTAATTCAATAAACTATACTTTTTCTGACTACGGTCATTATACTATTAAAATGATACAGGAAAAAAACGGTGTACAGAGATCTGAGTACAAATTGAATTATATCCACATTGTCCCGTATGGATGTACTGATCCTATTGCCGAAAATTATAATCCCGATGCCGAATATAATGATGGCACTTGTGAATACACCTGGGGTTGTATGGATCCGTATGCCACAAATTTTAATCAAGAGGCGACACAGGACGATGGCAATTGTTTTTATATGGATTATGAAGATTTGAGCGTTGACAACATATATTTTAATGCCCGAATGGGTTCAGATATAGATATGGGGGGACAATTTGTAATCATGGGAGCGTATAATGATTCAACCCTGAATATGATGTCAACAGGAGGTGCTTATATTTTTGAAAGGAATGCATCTAATGGTTGGGATGTTGTACAAAAATTAACGGCATATGATCCGGAATCTCTTGATTACTACGGTTATGCGGTAAGTTTGGATAACGACATAGCTGTTGTTGGAGCCTATAAAGATGATAATGAAATGGGATACGATGCCGGTGCCGTTTATGTTTATCGAAAGGATACTTCTGGATTTTGGGAAATTGAAGATAAGATCATGCCTTCAGATGGGGTAAGCAGCGACAACTTTGGCTTTTCATTAAAACTATTTGAAAACTGTATGGTGGTGGGATCCCGAAAAAGTGATGTTGACGGTCACAGTAACCAGGGTGCTGCTTATATATATTGTTATGAAGAAATTGAAGGATGGACCTTATATCAGAAAATCACCTCTGTGGACGGTGAGGCCGGTGATTCCTTTGGGGCGGCGGTAGATATAACATCTCAATACATTGTTGTCGGCGCAAATCTTGCCGATTCAGGTAATAATAATAATACCGGTGGTGCCTACGTATTTGAAAAGGATTTTGATGGTGAATGGTTCCAAAGTCAAGAATTAATATCTCCAAGTAATGCCTCACAAAATCAATTTGGCTATTCTTTAGCAATAACAAATGATCATATCGTGGTTAGTATGCCATTTGCAAATAACGAGGGCTATTCAAATTCAGGAGCTGCAATACTATTTTATAAACCTGGCAATTCATGGATAATCGAGCGTGTTCTTGAATCAGAGTATCCTCAAACTAACGATAACTTCGGGCTTGACATTGCTATAAGTGAACCTTATCTCGCTGTTCATTCAGGAGCAAATCTCGTTCTGCTAAAACGCCAATCTGATCTGCATTGGTTTACTGAAACTGAATTTCAAACGCCGGTTATTGGTCCAATTGTGATCCAAAATGGTGATCTGCTTACGGCTGAACAAGTGACTAATAGTGGTAGAATTTATTCTCTGGATGACTGGGAAGAATGGCTCGATGTTCCAGAACCTGGCGATATGAATGATGATGAGAATGTTGATATTTTGGATATTGTTATTCTAGTCTCATACATTATGGGAGAAATTAATCTTTCACCAAATCAAATGAATTCAGGTGATTTGTCTGGCGATGGTTATGTTGACATTTTGGATATAGTATATTTAGTGACTCTAATCTTGGCAGATTAAATTTTATCCAAACATTTATTTGACACTTAACAAGAAGTATATCAGCCAATTATGATAACCTTCCAACTCTGTAAAGCCGTAGGGTGTTATCTTATAGATTGATTTGATTCTTAGATTTAATATTAAACAGGGGAGATAATGCAACGAAAAAAATTCAGGTATATCCTAAGAGTATTATACTTGTGGGTTTTCATACAGACATTTGCCACACTTGCAGGAAATACTACAATTACAATACTTGAAACTTCTGATCTGCATGGATTTATCCATAATTGGGATTACTTTTCAGGACAATCCTACGATCAGGGTCTCGCCATGGTGCAAACAATTGTAAAGGGCGAGAGGACTACAGATCCAGATTTACTTTTGCTCGATGGTGGGGATACCAACCAGGGTACACCATTGGCCTATTATTATAACATAAAAGCCTCTGATTACCCCAATCCAATGGTTGTCGCCATGAATGCGATGAAATATGACGCTATGACAATTGGAAATCACGATTATAACTATGGTCAGGAAGTTCTTACAAAATTTATCAATGAGGCAAATTTCCCTGTGATGTCGGCAAATATCCGAAAAGAATCCGGGGAGGAGATGTACAAACCGTATTTGATCAAAACAATTAAGGGAATTGATATTGGCATTCTTAGTCTGACTACCACTGGGGTCCCCATCTGGGAAAAACCTGAATATATTAGTGGATTAAGATTTGACGATGCCGTTAAAACAGCAATTAAATATGTCCCGGAAATGATAGAAAATGGGGCAGATGTGCTCATAGCCCTGGTGCATAGTGGGACACATATTGAACCTGAAAATAGTAGGGATGCTGCCGGATGGATGACTCCCTATCAAACATGGCAGGACAAGGGTTATGCCGATGTTCCTGACCAGAATTTTGTCATTAAACTAGCTGAGGAAGTTCCTGAATTGGATGCTATATTATCAGGCCATGCCCATTCCACTATACCGCAGGCTTTTATCAATGGTGTTTTGATTGTTGAACCCAGTCATTGGGGAAGAGGAGTTTCAAAAGTACTCCTTACAGTAGATGACAGTGGAGATGTTATCGATAAAAAAGGTGAGTTTCTATCTGTAAGGGGATTAACTCCAGACGATGAAATCCTTGAACTCACGAGTGAATATCATGAAACGGCTGTAAATTATGTAAATCTCTCTATTGCCAGTGCTACTGGAGATTTTCAGGGAGGTGATATGGCGAGGGTAAAAGATGGTCCTCTCATAGATATGATAAATACGATACAATTGGATATGGCCGCAAATGCTGGTTTTCCTGCTCAAATTTCACTGGCTGCCATATTCAATAATAGAGGCAAAATATTAGAAGGGCCAGTTACCATTGCCGATATTTATGGCATCTATCAGTATGATAATACTTTGTATGTAATGGAGATTACCGGTGACATTTTAAAACGTGCCCTAGAACATGACAGCAAATATTGGTCTGATATTCAGGCCGTTGGAGATTTAGAAACAATAAACGATTTGAAATCAGGTGCCACACGCGATTATAATTGGGATATGTATTCAGGCATAGACTATAGTATTGATTTAACCAACCCAGTCGGTTATCGGGTAACAAAACTCAATTTCAATGGTATTCCTGTTGAACCTAATCAGAAATTAGTCCTGGCTATAAATAATTATCGCGCCGGTGGCGGTGGCGGATACACCATGTTCAAAGAAGGTAAAGTTCTGTGGAAATCTATGTCGGTAATTCGAGATTATATGGTGGATTATATTATGAGCAAAGACCAATTGAATCCTGAGGACTTCTATGAGCATAACTGGGATATTTACCCTGAATATATACAAAAATTGGAGAATTAACAGTGACAAGAAATGAAGCATTTGATTTATTGAACGAATACACAACCAAAGACAGTTTGATAAAACATGCACTGGCTGTGGAAGCAGTAATGAAAGCATATGCCAGAAAATATGGTGAGGATGAAGAGAGTTGGGGTATTGTCGGTCTGCTGCATGATTTTGATTATGAAAAATATCCTACCGCTGAAGAACATCCATATAAAGGCAGGGAGATTCTTCGTGGAAAAGGCGTCCCAGAATCATGGATAAAGGCAATAATGGGCCATGCAACATATACTGGTGTTGAGAGGGATTCCCTCATGGCAAAAGTTTTATTTGCTGTTGATGAATTGACAGGTCTAATCACGGCAACAGCATTGGTTCGGCCAAGTAAAAAAATAGCCGAAGTCAAAGTAAAATCAGTCAAAAAGAAATTAAAGAATAAATCATTTGCAGCTTCAGTAAATAGAGATGATATTCAACAGGGCATTATTGAATTGGATGTAACACTTGAGAATCATTTTTTATTTGTCATCCAATCTATGCAGGATGTTTCAGATTCGTTGGGTCTGTAATGTTGATAATTTTAGGAAAAAACCCAAAAATGATGAATTATCAAACAGGACTATAAACTTATTTTAGAATTATTCAAATCTACATAACATGATAATACGAGGATATGTAAATCTCTCCTAAAAATATTTTTTCCTAAAATATAAAGCCACACCGACAAGACCAATCAAAACTGGAACTTCCACCAGTGGACCAATAACAGCAGCAAATGCCTGCCCTGAATTTATCCCAAAAACTGCAATTGCCACGGCAATAGCTAATTCAAAATTATTACTGGCTGCAGTGAAAGATAATGTTGCGCTTTTTGGGTATCCTGCCCCAAATTTCTTTCCAAGATAAAATGATATGAGAAACATTATCAGAAAATATAAAAGCAGTGGAATCGCAATACGAATTACATCAAGAGGCAGCCGAACAATATAGTCACCCTTTAATGAAAACATGACAAAAATGGTAAATAAAAGAGCGATAAGCGTAATTGGACTAATCAACGGAATAAATTTGGAATGGTACCAATCCTTGCTTTTGATCCGTATCAAAACAACTCTCGTGATCATACCTGCTAAAAAAGGTATTCCAAGATAAATGAATACACTTTTTGCTATCTGACCAATGGAAATATCAACGATTAATCCTTCCAAACCAAACCATGTTGGCAAGATGGTAATAAATACCCAGGCATAAACAGAAAAGAACAAAACCTGAAATATTGAATTGAATGCCACCAATCCAGCTGCATATTCCGTATCGCCTTCAGCCAATTCATTCCAGACAATAACCATGGCAATACACCTGGCAAGACCGATAAGTATGAGGCCAGCCATATATTCTGGATATCCTCTAAGAAAAATAATTGCCAGAGCAAACATAAGAGTTGGACCAATGACCCAGTTCTGGATTAATGATAATCCAAGTATCTTTACATTTTTAAAAACATCACCAAGTTCTTCATACCGTACCTTAGCCAATGGCGGGTACATCATGAGTATCAGTCCGCAGGCGATGGGAATATTTGTTGTGCCCACTTGAAAAGTATTCCAGAAATCGGTAATACCTGAATAGAAAAAATCCGAACCAATACCGATGAGCATGGCAATAAAAATCCATAAGGTCAAATAGCGGTCAATGAAACTTAGTTTTCTAGTGATTATTGTCATTTATATTTCCATTTTTACTAGATTGGTGAAGAAAATAATTATAAAAAGTGAGTTTTAAAAGATTAAAGGTTTAGTTACCAATAATTAAAAGAACAGATTTATTTATCCTCTTTGAACCAGCCCTTGACCTCTATATTTGCGTTTACAATATCCTTATGTTCAATATGAAGAATATTGGCAATCTGTTTTATCATATGCTCCTCAATATGGTGAAGGCTCCCATCAGAATATCCAACTTCATAAATGCAGTGGAGAAAATCAATTTTCTCTTCAGCGGTGAATGTATCGATTAGGTATTTACCAGCGCTAAATAGATCTTTATTCATATTTATTTCGTGCAAAGAATGATCGATTAAATTTTGTGCAGCAACATCGTCAATTGCAAAAAAATCTTTTAAAATATCCTGTATAGCATTCAATTCATCTGATTCAATGATATTATCGGCATCTGCAACATTGATCAACAGTCCACTGCAAGCCTGCATTATTTCTTTTGAAAAAATATTCTCCATGAAATTTGTAACCTTTATTTTTTTATTACATCGAACCTGCAAACATATAAATAATGGAGTAATAAAAATGACAGAAAACCTAACTAAAAATGACTTTTTAAAAAAAGTATTTAATTTCGAAGATAGTAAAGATTGGAACTATAATGGAGATCAACCGGCAATCATTGATTTCTGGGCTTCATGGTGTGGTCCATGTAAAGCTGTAGCACCAGTTCTGGAAGAGATCTCGGAAGAATATGCCGGCAAAGTTCATGTATATAAAGTAAATACAGAAGAAGAGCAGGAAGTTGCTGCTGCATTTGGTGTAAGAAGTATACCTTCTTTGCTATTTGTTCCTATGGATGGCAAACCACAAATGGCTGTAGGTGCATTACCTGCGGAGTCCTTCAAGAAAGCAATCTCTGATATCTTTAAAATACCAGAACTTGATCAAGTCAATTAGATATTAAAACCAAAAATTGCAGGGACATTTGTCTCTGCAATCTTTTGGGATTCAATTCCCAAAGCTCACATTCCGAATAATTTCCTCACAAATCTTTTCAATTATATTATCCTGTTCAAAGTAATAAGAAAGCAGGATGGAATATCTTTAAATTTCAGGTCTTGCAAAAGTTTACTTTTCAAAATCAAATTTAAATGTTAACCAGAATTCCATATTAATTGTGAAGATATTATCCGTTCAAGAAAATACACTTGGTCATGATATAGGACTGAAACCAGGTGACAGTCTACTAAAGATCAACGGCAAAAAAGTAGCGGATATTATTGATTATCAATTTCGAATCACTGAGGAAAATGTTCTATTGGTTTTTGAAATTGATGGCAAATTCGCCAGTTTTGATATCGAAAAAGATTACGATACAGATCTTGGCGTCGAATTTGAGGAGTTCAAAATTCGTAGTTGTGCCAATGACTGTGTTTTTTGTTTTGTTGATCAAAATCCCAAAGATATGCGTCAGACGCTCTATTTCAGGGATGGGGATTTTCGTCTTTCCTATCTTCACGGTCACTATATTACATTGACCAATATGGGCCAGAAGGATTTAAATCGAATTGTGGAACAGAGATTGTCTCCACTATATATTTCTGTACATGCAACTGATCCTGATTTAAGAAAAGAATTGTTTCTATATAAAAAAGATGATTTCCTATTAGAGAAATTATCATTTCTTATTGAAAATAATATTGAATTGCATACGCAAATTGTACTCATGCCTGGTAAAAATGATGGTGATCAGCTGATCAAAACTCTTACGGATATTTATCAGTATTACCCAAAATTACAATCTTGTTCCATTGTACCGGTAGGTTTGACAGGTCATAGGGATGGACTGGTGAAACTTTCTACCGTTTCTTCTGATTATGCCAAACAATTTCTGCAGAGATTCCCACAATTAAGAGCGCAATTTAAAGGAGTTGATCATCCTTTCTTATTTTTATCTGATGAATGGTACATTCTTGCTGATCATCCATTTCCTCCAGTGCACGAATATGATGATGTGGATGTCGTTGAAAATGGTGTGGGACAGGTTGCGGCATTTTTAGATAAATTTGAAAATGAAAAACCACTCATTTCTCAATATAATAATGTGAATCGAAATTTCAGCATTGCAACTGGCACTTTGATTCATGGAATGTTTGAAAAAGAGGTCGGCGGTTATTTAAATAATCTCACTGGTATTAATGTATCAGTGTATCCGATAAAAAATGATTTTCTCGGTCACAGTGTAACTGTATCGGGGCTGCTAACCGGAAGAGATATTGTAGCTCAACTAAAGGATAAAAATCTCGGTGAGGCTTTGTGGATATCACATAGAATCCTTGACGATGATGGAACCAAAACACTGGATGATATGACTTTGGAGGATATGTCAACATCACTTGGTGTACCGGTAAATATAAGCAACGATAGTATTTTGGAAATTTTTAAGAGGAATATACATGGCTGATCCAATAATCGCCATTCTGGGAAGACCAAATGTGGGAAAATCCACATTATTTAATAGGCTTGTGGGTAAACGTCACGCTATTGTTTCTGACAAAGAAGGGGTGACGCGCGATCGGATATACGGGAAATACGATTGGGCAGGACGATCATTTAATGTGATTGATACCGGAGGATATCTCCCAGAATCCGAAGATGTTATTGAGATGGCGGTGAGGTTTCAGGCTGATAAAGCCTCCCGTGAAGCCGATTTTATAATATTAATGGTTGATGGACGGGATGAGATCACTTCAAGCGACCGGTATCTCGCCGCTATGCTGATAAAACAGGAGACGCCATTTCTTCTTGTTATGAATAAGGTCGATGATCAAAAATATGAGAACAATGTATTTCAGTTCTTTGAACTAGGAGTGGGCGAACCGTTTACTGTATCTGCAATAAGTGGAAGAAATATTGGTGATCTCCTTGATTTAATTAATGAAAAGATCCCTGAAAGACAATCGACTGATACCAGTCCAGATGATCAAACACATCTGGCAATTGTAGGAATGCCGAATGTGGGGAAATCCAGTCTGATGAATGCCTTACTTCAGGAAGAGAAATCAATTGTTACAAAAGTGCCAGGTACTACCAGGGATTCAGTAGACTCTTATATAAATTATTTTGGCAAAACATATCGTCTCATTGATACGGCTGGCTTACGAAAAATGAATAAAATGGAAGACTCTATCGAGTATTATAGTACGGTGCGAACCTTCCGCGTCATCGATGAAGCCAACCTGGCGATTGTCATGATAGATGCAAAAAAAGGATTTTGCAGCCATGATAGAAATGTGGCCCGCTATATTGTTGATCAGGGTCGGGCTATGATATTGGTTGTAAATAAATGGGATCTCATTGAAAAGGATCACAGCACGATGCAGGATTTCAAAATGGCAATCCACCACTTCTATAAAGCGATGGAACATTACCCCATCCTCTTTGTATCGGTGCATCACAACAGAAGAATAAGGCAAATACTGGAACAGGCAAAAATAGTCAGTGAAGAATACTCAAAGAAAATAGCAACTGCAGAATTGAACGAATTCTTCAAGTATATCACTATCCAAAATCCACCACCAGCCGTAAAAGGTAAAAATCTCAAAATCAAATATGCCACTCAGGTACATAGTTCACCGCCAATCATTGCCATATTTACCAATCATCCTGAGTTGTTTCCAATCAATTATAAGCGATATATTGAGAACCAACTTCGGGAAGCATTTGGATTTCAAGGAGTGCCAATTAAGATATCATTCAGGAAAAAATAAATGAAATATTTACTCTCAGCTGTTTTATTATTACTGTCATTTACCTTCTCCGAAGCGCAGGAACGAATAAAATGTGGTCTTCCTGAAGCCCATGAGTCTAACCTATTGCATCGTGCCGATCGCCCAATTAATCAAACTTATTATCAATCCCTCTCAGGATTATTTTATATCCACTATGACACAACTGCCGTTGAGAATAATGATCATCGACCACTTGCAGGTGATGATAATGATAATGGTGTCCCTGATTTTGTCGAAGCAACAGCCGATATTGCCGATTCAACTTATTCTGTACTGGTAAATACTATGGGTTATGATATCCAGCCACCAGATGAAGACGGTATTTATGATGTATATCTTCGCGATGATCTAAATCCCAGCTGGTATGGTGTAACCTATTGGAATGATAATTTAAATAATGGCAGTTCGTGGATTGTTATTGATAATGATTTTTCTTTTGCTGAAGGATTTTATACTACTGGTTATGATGCCATGAGTGTGACCATGTCCCATGAGTTTTTTCATGCAATTCAATTTGGCTATTCAGGTTTTACACAGGGAAATGTCTATTTTTACGAAATGTCCTCAACATGGATAGAAGATTTGATTGCACCTGAAGTAAATGATTATATATCACTGAGACAAAACTTTTTTAGTTATCCAGAAAAAACAATTTATGATACTAGCGGTTACAGTATTGCTTTATTTGGGCATTATCTGGCATTGATAACCGAAGGTGTTAATGATGAATTTGATAGTATTATTTTGCGTACCATTTGGCATAACTTTGGTTCGGCCAGTCATCATGACGCTTTCACATCAATAAAGAATATTCTTCTAGCGACATGGGAGACATTCTTCTTGACCTCCTGGCTGGACTGGGTTACATTAAATCTGTATAATAATATACACGCGGAATTTTACTATCATGAAGATCAGGGTCTCATTGGTCCAATCAATACAAGTGCTATTCCTCTACATTCTAATGCTGTGTTCCCTATGAACACTAATAGGGATTCGGCTGAAATAAGATCATACCAGATTATTACATCTAATGTGAGGTTGGAGATTTTACTCCTTGGAGACAATTTAAGAGGTTTTGTCGTAGTTGTAAGTGATGCGCCTGAAAGAAATGCTATCTACGATGCTGAATTGCTGATTGAAACAGGCGTACTTCAGCCAGGTGATGAAGTACATTTTGTTTTAGGAAATTCTGCATCTGATTCTGGAGTTGTGAATGGTGAAATAAATTTATATTACACGCCAAATCCACCAGATAATTTTATGGCAACTGTTTTTCAGGATAGTATCCAATTGAACTGGACCCAGCCCTTATTATCCGGCAATATCGATGAATATAGAATAAAAAAGGAATGGATTAATCCTTCCTCAATGCTGGATACAATTGCAATTATTGATCAGATTACCGATACTACTTATATTGATAATGATGTTACTGGAAATGTACTGTATGCTTACAGGGTGGCCGCAAGAAATTCCGCTGGATGGTCAGATTATTCTGAGTTTATAAATATTTCTCCCTGGCCAAATGAAGAGGATGTAAACTCCTTAAGATTTGTCAATGTTTATCCAAACCCATATCTCTCGAAGAGAAGTATTCCATTTTTGGTAGAATTTGACTGTAATAAAGACTACGCCAATTTAGAAGTCCAGTTGATAAATATTCTGGGTCAACGGGTATATACGAAGAATCTCCAGTTTATGTCGAAAGGCAGACATCGATTTGAAATAGCGGATCTTGATCATTTAAATATTCCTAGTGGTATTTACTTCCTGCGCATCAATGTTAAAAAAGGAACATCTATTGATAGAAAAATCACTATTTTGAAGTGAGTGATTCTTTTAGGACAATCAAAAAAAAGACAGAAGGATTTTTTAAAGATAAAGGGTCAAAATTCAACAGCCTTGCCGTGCCGGTAAACGATTTAGTTGAAGTGAAGGAAATATTATCTTCCCTGAAAAATAGCCATCCACAGGCAACCCACATTTGTTATGCCTATAGATTATTGCGCGAAGACATGGTTGATGAATTTGCAACTGATGCCGGTGAACCCAAAGGAAGCTCAGGTCTACCAATTTTGAATATGATCCGTCGGGCAGAGGTGGTAAATACGGCTGTATTTGTGGTTCGTTATTATGGCGGCAGTAAATTGGGAATCCCCGGATTGATCAATGCTTATGGGTCAGCGGCCAACGAAGCGATAAATAACAACTCTGTAATTGAATTAATATTTATGGCTCAATTACAATTTCAATATCCATATGAATTAGGGCATATTGTAATGTCACTTATCAATGATTTCGAGGCAAAAATTATTCATCAGGAATATTTGGAAAACATCCACATTCGCCTAGAAGTAGTGTTGGGAAAAGAAGATGATTTTGTCAGTGAACTGGAGGATCGCAGTTCTGGGAAATTAAGTGTAATTATTCTTAAAAATGACAAATAATGTATTGATAAAATTTAAAGGAATCCTCTAAATTACTGTGCTCGCATAAGAGCGCAAATACCAGACGCGGGGTGGAGCAGTCTGGCAGCTCGTCGGGCTCATAACCCGAAGGTCGTAGGTTCAAATCCTACCCCCGCTACAAGAAGTAAAACCCTTTGTTTCCCTCGTGAAATGAAGGGTTTTTACTTTATAAACGAGTGTCGTGCAATGTCATTACATGCATAACTGTGACGCAAAGTTGGTCACATTTTGGTCACATTTTGGTCACATTCTATAAGGCCCATAATGTCAGGAAGCTGATCAACATAACTCTGTGCTAATTCAAAATTAGGATGAGTATATATTTTTGTCGTTTCCGAACTACTATGAGCTAACAACTTCTGCCTATCCTGGATTGAGCACCCAAGACCAAGGAGGTTATTGTTATAGGTTACTCTAAAACTGTGTAAGGTCGCATGTTTGCGATTTTCAGCCTTTAAGAGTGCCTGCATATAGAGACGTGGTTTTGCGAGATTATCATTTAACTTTCTTTCATTTTCGGTGTACAATTCCGGAAAGATGGTGGAGTTGCTATCAAGATCTGGTATTTGATCCATTAATAATCTTGATAGAGGGAATTCATGAGTTCTTCGTGATTTCCTAATCAAACTGATTATTGCTCTTCTCTCCCTGTCAATGTTGCCATATTTTAACATGGCCACATCACCTGCCCGTAACCCCGTATGAAATAGCGTCAAATAATATAGTAACCAACCACTAGCTCCAGCAAAGATAATACGTAAATCATCTCGATCGGGGGTGTACAATATTTTGTGTAAATGACATTCTACAGGTATTGATTTACACGTTCTTCAAAAATAATGGAAAAGTGATTCATTGCTGCTTTCCATCCTCTAATTGCCATCGTCCACTTCTTACT
>Ga0233430_1002489_pt1 | contig 21186 bp, 17 predicted proteins | sample SI_118_April2016_2_FD_179883 | JGI IMG/M metagenome (GOLD analysis project Ga0233430, IMG submission 179883) | Seawater microbial communities from Saanich Inlet, British Columbia, Canada - SI_118_April2016_150_MG | ecosystem: Environmental > Aquatic > Marine > Inlet | place: Canada: British... | reverse complement strand
GTATAGTTCATGATTGGGGTACATGTTTTGTACATGATTGATGGTGTCTATACTGTAGGAAATACCTTTTTTTTGAATTTCAAAGTCTAGAAGTTCATGATTGGGGTGACGCTGGCAAAACAGTTTCAACATGTTTAGCCGGTCGTTGGCAGATGCAAGACTTTGATTTTTGAGTGGAGGGGTATACGAAGGAATAATGATGATTTTGTGAAAGGATTGATGTTTTTGGGTTTGGTTGAGAATGGCCAGGTGTCCATTGTGCAAAGGATCAAAGGTGCCGCCGAATAATAGAATTTTTGGAGACATTTTAATATGCTTCTTCTTTTGTAAATACTATTAAAATAGTTTTCAAGATAATTTTTATATCTAAAAGTAACGACCAGTTTTTGATGTAATACAAGTCATATTTTAGTTTATGCATTGGTTTATGTGTAAGGTAGTCGCGGCCGTTGATTTGGGCTAACCCGGTTAGGCCTCCTTTGACAACGTGTCTGAGGTTGTAATAGGGGCTTTGTTGATTGAATTTTTGTATAAAATAAGGTCTTTCTGGTCTGGGACCGACGAGACTTAATTCTCCTTTTAAGATATTAAAAAGTTGAGGTAGTTCATCTAGAGAAGAGCTTCTTAAAAAATGACCGCATTTAATATAACGATTTTCTTTATTTTTTTGGGTAAAAACAGGGCCGGTACTGGTTTCGGCATCTGGAATCATGGTTCTGAATTTGATCATTTGAAATGTTTTATTATTTAAAGTTATTCTTTTTTGAAAATAAAAGATGGGCCCAAAAGGAGAGGTGATTTTAATTATGGCTGCAATTAAAATAAAAAGCGGAAGAAGTAGTACTAAAAGGAATAATGAGCCGCTAATATCCACGCATCTTTTTAAAAATCGATTAAAGTTTGTTTTTTTCGCTAGACTGATAGAGTTGAAGGTAAGTCCGTCAAAGTTTTCGATTTGCATGGTTATTTGTAGAATTTGCGATAAGCCAGTAATGATCTTTAATTTGACATTGTGTTGGACACAATAAAGAGTAAGCTTTTCTGTGAATTTGGGGTTTTGATCAGAAATGGTTAAAAAGATGGTGTTGATGTGTTTTTGTTGAATAATTTTTTTGTAGTCATTTAGAGATCCTAAGTAATTGAATTTTTTTTGTAAATGGAAGTGTAGGTTTTTAGGAGTAGAGAGATCTAATGTACCAATATATTTCATTTTATAGGTAGGGCAGAGAATTATTTTTTCTGCTATGTCCTGGCCAAAATGATTAGCTCCAATGATTAAGACTTTTTCTAAAGAATTGTCTTTTTTAATAAAATGAATTTCTATTTTTTTAAAGATAAATCTATGTATAGAATAAAAAACAAGCCCTAAAAGCCACGCGTATAGAATAACTGATTTAGAAGCGGGGAAGTCTGTAAAAATAATGGTTAAGGCTGCGGTTTCGATGGCGCTGATGGTGATGCCTTTGAAGATAGCTAGAAATTCGTCTATTTCGGGCATGAGTCCGGTAAAATTTTTGTACATACCCGCAAAATAAAAAGCAATAAGCCATAAAATGGTAATAATACCTAGAAATTTTAGGTATGGTTCAATTTGGGCATGCTGATATATTTGGCCATAGTTTAAAGAAAAGATTTTTTGAGAGATCCAGCCTATTTTAAATTTAATACTGTAGGCTAAAATAAAGATAAGCGGGATTAGTAGGATATCGCCGCATACTCGGAGTAAAGGCAAGATAGTTTTATAATTTAATTTAGACATGTTTAGACTTTGTTTTCTTTGCCTTGAAAGAGGCGAATGAGATTTTTTTTGTGACGATAAATAATAAAAATACTGATGCAAGTAATAAAAAGAATGTATTCTGTAGGATAATGAAAAAGATATAAAAGAATAGGTGCTAGAAAACAACCTATTAAAGTAGCTAAGGCAACTAGTTTTGTGAAATAAATAATAATAATACCCAAAGGAAAAAGAATAATAAAAATTTTGGGTGCAATCGCAAATAAAACTCCTAGGCTGGTCGCTACGCTTTTTCCGCCTTTGAATTTATTAAAGATAGGTAGAGAATGCCCTAGGATGGCGCCTATGCCAATGCCTAAATTTAGGATCGGGATATTGATCAATTTGATAGCGATTAAAGTAGGTAAATAGCCTTTGCAGGCATCTAGAAAGAAAACTAAAATTGCATATTTGAGTCCTAAGGCACGATAAACATTGGTAGCTCCAAGATTGCCGGACCCAATTTTGGTGAGGTCTATTTTTTTGAAACGACTGATAATGAGAGCAAAAGAAATAGAACCTAATAAATAGGCACCTAAAAATAAGAAGCTGGTTTTAAAAAATAGATTATTTAGCATAATATATAATAGTATAGCAAAGTGTTTAGTGTGAGAAAATGTTGATTTAAGGGGAGAGTGATGAAATTTAAAAAAGCGATTATTATTGGGGCTACTTCTGGGATAGGTAAGGCTTTGGCGTTTAAATTGGCGCGCGAAGGGTATGACCTGGGATTGACGGGGAGAAGAGGGGGCTTGCTGCAAGAATTGCAGCGTGCGCTTATACAGCCTGGTGTAGATGCTGGTGGTGTTGTGGTTTCTATCAAGGAGATGGATGTGGCCAAGACAGAAGAGGCTCAGCAGTTGTTTAAGGAATTGGTTGCAGAGATGGGGGAAGTTGATTTGGTGGTGATTTGTGCAGGGGTTGGGCTTTCTAGTACTAGACCTAGCTGGCAGATAGATAGAAAAGTTATTGAGGTAAATGTGTTAGGTTTTGTAGCTATGATGACGGCAGCGGCTGAATATTTTTGTAAAAAAGGTAATGGTCATATTGTGGGAATTTCTTCAGTTGCGGCTTTTTTGTATCATGGTTCATCTAGTGCTTATCCGGCCTCAAAAGCGTTTGTGATGAATTATATGAAAGGGTTGAGATTGAAATTAAAAAGAATTCAGCCTAAGATTTATATTACAGATATCAGACCTGGGTATGTGGATACTCCTATGGTGGAACATATTAAATTTAAACCATTTTTAATTACGGCAGAAAAAGCGGCAGATTTGATTTATAAGGCAATTACAAAGAAAAAAAGAAGTGCTTATGTACCTTGGCGGACAGGGGTAGCTGCTAATTTTTATGGGTTTTTGTTGAGAGTGTGGCCTGATTTTTTTGAGCGGTTTTTAAAATAATTTTTATTTGTGGGGTATTTTTTTAAACTGGTTGTATAATATCTAAGTTAAAGTTGTTTTAGGTGAGGAGTAATGATGAAGATGAGTATGCGGCAATTGATGCTGATAATTTGTTTGTTGTTTTTGACTCTTGGGATTAATGCCGCTCAGGTGTTTAGTTGGCCAGATTGTATAGAATTGGCTGAAAAACATAATCCGGATTTGGTTTTAGCTCAGGAAAAGATAGTTCAAGCGCAGGAAAATTTAAAAATTTTAGATAGTACTAAGGCTATTCAAGTAAGTAGTAGTGTAACGGCTAGACGAGCGGGGAGTTCGACTAATAGTGGTGCAGATAATTATAGCGTGGGTGTTTCCGGGCAAAAATTGATATATGATGGTTTGAAAACGCAATATAATTTGGAAGCAAGTGCGAAACGGTATAAAGCGAGTCAGTTGTCTTATAGGTCAACTGAAGCGGTGGTTCGATTTAGATTGCGTACGGCTTTTATTAATTTATGGAAAGAACAAAAATTACGAGAAATAGCTAAAGAAATTAGTGAGCGTAGACAGAAAAATTTGGAATTAGTGGAGTTGCGTTATAAAGCAGGTAGAGAGCATAAAGGTGCGGTTTTGACGGCACAAGCAAATTTGGCTAGAGCTGAATATGAAGTGGTTGTAGCCCGCAGAAATCTTTGGTTATTACAAAAAAAACTGGCGGATATTATGGGGAAAGACGACATAGTTATAACTATGGTTAAAGAAAATTTTGAGATTCGAAAGATAAAAGAAGAAAAAGGAAATTTCAAGGAATTGGTAAATAGAAACGCGGACGTGCAAGAATTAGCCTTTAAAAGGGAAGCAGCGGAACAGGATGTGAAAGCGGCGGAAGCGAATTATGGACCAAGGATTAATGCTAATACTAGCTTGGGCCGATCTTATGCTGATGCTTCGGCAAGTAATAGCTGGTCAGTAGGATTGAGTGGCTCGCTTTCTTTATATGATGGAGATTCTAAAAAAGCTAGTTTAGATAAAACAAAGTCAGTTTTAAACCAGGTTTTAATAGAAGAAAAAAAAGCTAAGGAAAGTGTATTTTATACCTTAATGGAAACCTGGGTAAAATTGAATAATAGATTGGATCAACTTGAGGTGCAGGGTAAATATTTAAGGGCGACAAAAGAAAGAGCAAAAATAGCAGATGCGCAGTATTCTACCGGTTTACTTACTTTTGATAACTGGACGATTATTGAAGATGATTTGGCGCAAGCTAAAAAAGTTTATTTAGAAGTTAAAGCTAATGTATGGTTAGCGAAAGCAGCTTTTATACAAGCAAAAGGAGGTATTTTGGATGAAGGGTAAGAAATGGGTATTTTTAATAAGTATTTTTATTTTAGTGATTTTAGTAGCGAGCGTGTTTTGGTTTAAAGGTACGCGTAATCAGCAAGAAGTAAATGAGTATCAGGAAATAAAAATTGAGCGGCAGGATTTTAAAAAATTTGTGGAGACGATTGGTATTGTGGCACCACAGAACAGGGTTAGGGTTATGCCGCCAATTAGTGGGCGTCTGGATGTTGTTTTAGTAGAAGAAGGAGATATGGTGAGAGAAGGGCAACCTTTGGCGTGGATGAGCTCTACGGAAAGGGCTGCTTTATTGGATACTGCAAAAACTCAAGGTAAAGAAAAAGTGCGATATTGGTCTAATGTTTATAAAGCTACGCCTTTGCTGGCACCGGTAAAAGGAAAGGTGATTGTGAGAAACGCGGATCCGGGACAAACGGTAAATACGAGTAGTGAAATTTTGGTGTTAGCAGATAAACTGATCGTGAAGGCGCAGGTAGATGAAACCGATATTGGGAAAGTAGAATTAACGCAAAAAGCAAAGATAGCATTGGATGCTTATCCGGAAATTGAAATTGAAGGTAAAGTAACGCAGATTTCTTATGAGGCGATTGTGATCAATAATGTGACGGTTTATGAGGTGTCGATTATGCCGGAAAGAGTACCGGAAGTTTTTCGTTCTGGGATGAATGCTAATGTGGAAATTATGGTGGAAAACAAAAAAAATGTTTTGGTGATACCAAGAAAAGCGTTGCAATTTGATAATGAAGTTACTTTTGTTTATATTCAAAAAGGTGTTGATTTGCATAAACAGTCGGTGAAATTGGGTTTGGCAAACGATGATAAAGTAGAGATTTTAGAAGGAATTACGGATAAAGATACGGTAATGATTGTAGATAAACCGTATTTGTTACAAAACGGGGATGACCAACGTAGCTTTTTTATGCCTAAACGTAAAAATAATCGTAAAAAATGATTGAAATAAAAAATATTCGAAAAACTTATAGAAACGGGAAAATGGCTTTTGAGGCTTTACAAGGTGTTAGCTTGAAAGTGGCGCCAGGAGAGTTTTTGGCGATTATGGGACCGTCTGGGTCTGGTAAATCCACATTACTACATATTTTAGGTCTTTTGGATGTGCCTGATGGTGGGGATTATAAGTTTTTGGATAAACAGGTTAGAGAATTAAAAGAAAAAGATTTAACTATTTTAAGAAATCATTTTGTCGGATTTGTTTTTCAACAATTTTATTTATTATCTAGAATGTCTGCTCAGGAGAACGTGAAATTACCTTTAATTTATGCGGGCAAAAAACATTTGAAAGAAGTTGTTTTAAGCAAATTAGCAGAGGTGGGGCTTTCCCATAAATTGGCTAATGCACCAAATGAATTAAGTGGAGGAGAACAGCAACGTGTAGCGATTGCCAGGGCTTTGGTAAATGAACCTTTGATTTTGTTGGCAGATGAACCTACTGGAAATTTAGATACTAAAAGTGAAACCGAGATAATGACGATTTTAAGTAAATTGAATCAAAATGGAATGACGATTGTGATGGTAACGCATGAAGAAGAAATAGCAAAATATGCTAAACGAATTGTCAGAATGCGGGATGGCAAAATTGTAGAGGATAAAAGAATTGATAAAAAAGATAGGGCTTTAAAAGCTGGAGAGAGTGAATCTGTAGCTAAAAAAAATATGGAAGCAGCTTTAAAAGAAAAAACTTTAAAAGTAAGTAGAGCAGAATTTTGGGATCATTTAAAGCAGGCTGTGCAAGCTATTTTTCTGCATAAGATGAGATCGTTTCTTTCGATTTTGGGTATTTTGATTGGGGTGGCTGCGGTGATAGCGATGTTAGCTTTGGGACAAGGAGCTAGTGATTCTATTTCTAAAAGTTTAACTTCGTTAGGGTCTAATCTTTTGACTATTAGACCTGCGCCAAGAAGAGTGAGCGGAGTGGCACGTAGTTCTAGTTTGGTGAGTAGATTTACTTTGCAAGATGCACAGGCAATAGCGAAGTTGTCTAGTATTAAAAGGGTTTCGCCAACGGTTTATGGACGCGCACAGATAGTTTATGGCAATAAAAATTGGAATACTTCGGTATTAGGTACTGGAGTTGAATATGAAGATATGAGAGCTAGTGTGCCGTTGGTAGGTAGGTTTTTCAATAAAATGGAAATGCAAAGAAGAGAGAAGGTGGTACTTTTGGGCGCCACAATAGCTCTGGAACTTTTTGGTGAAAGTAATCCGGTGGGTTCAATAGTGAAGGTTAATAGGATAAATTTTTTGGTAATTGGAGTTTTGCCGCAAAAAGGATCGTCGATGTGGCGAGATCAAGATGATTTGGTGATTGTGCCGATAAGTACAGCGATGTATAGATTGTTAGGTAAAGATTATGTAGATACGATTGATGCGGAAGTAAAAAGTCCGGAATTGATTGAACAGGCTAAGGAAGGTATCAAGAGAGTTATTTATAAGAGGCATAATTTGGATGAAGAGGATAAAGATGCTTTTAGGATTATGGATATGTCGGAAATTCAGGAAACTTTACAAACTACGATTCGGACGTTGACTTGGTTACTGGGTTCTATCGCTGCGATTGCGCTTTTGGTAGGCGGAATAGGTATTATGAATATTATGTTGGTATCGGTGACAGAAAGAACGAGTGAGATAGGTTTGCGAAAAGCGATTGGCGCGCGTAAGAAAGATATTTTGATGCAATTTTTGATTGAAGCGATTTTAATGACGGTATGTGGCGGTTTTTTTGGGGTGTTATTAGGGGGAGGGATAGCTATTCTTTTATCTGTTTTAGCGGGATGGGCTACGACAATTTCGTTTTTTTCAATAATTTTAGCGACTTCTTTTTCAATTGTAATTGGATTGGTGTTTGGTCTTTGGCCAGCTAGGCAAGCAGCTAGATTGAATACTATTGAAGCTTTGCGTTATGAGTAAGTATGCGGGCTGCCTTGTAGCTTAGTCTATGTTATAATCACTTTATTATGTTACTAGCGAAGAGAAATTTAAAGCTATTAAATGGTCTCATTAACCATAAACGTATAGCTAATGCTTATTTGTTTAGTGGGCCGATAGGCTCTTTTTTGAAAAAGAGTGCAGAGTATTTTGTATTGGGCGTTAATTGTACTCATTTTACGGATAGCCCTTGTTATAAATGTGTGAATTGTGAAACTGTGTCACAGAAAAAAGCGGTTGATTATTATCTTTTGGATATAGAAGGAAAAATTAAAATTGAAAAGATTAGAGAGATTCAAGATTTTGTAAAATATGGGCCAGCGATAGCCAACTATTTATTTGTAGTGATTAATAATGTGCAGAATTTTACAAGGGAAGCGGCAAATGCTTTTTTGAAAACTTTAGAAGAACCTCTAAAAGGAGTTACTTTTATTTTATTAACGCACAATGAAAAAGATGTTTTGACTACTATTAAATCAAGATGTCAAAAAATAGATTTAGTATCAATTTCAAATCAAGAGTTAAAAGGTTATTTGGCTAGTAAACCTAAAGAAGAAACAGCAGCTTGGTTAGAAAAATGTCTGAATGATGATTTTTTATTGAAATGTTTTTTGGAAACAGATGTTTTACCAGAGCTTGATGAGTATATAACTTATGACGAGTTTAGGGCTTTGGATAAGTTTTCCAGGTTGGGTTATGCATATAAGCTAGCTTTGTATAGTAAACAGCAGATTGAGTTGTATTTTAACTTGTGGCTTAAGTCTATTTTTCGGAAAATAGAAGAGGTATCAGTTAAAGATCAAGAGAACATAGAAATGATAATCGAAAATATGGCGAAATTAAAGTATAATATTAATTTGAAATTAAATTTGGAAAGTTTGTTTTTAAAATTATGAATAATACGGATTTGATATATTTTGTGGGAGCTAAACGCTATAAATCGAAAGTGAGTTTTCATCCCGAGTTCAAGGTGAAGATAGGAGATCTTTTGATTGTAGAAACTACGCGTGGTATTGAATATGCTTATGCAGGTTTGAATCTTTGCGCTTGTAAAAATAGAAGACAACAGAGAAATAAGGTTACTATTAAAAAGATTTTGAGAATAGCTACAGAGGAAGATTTGCGATCGTTGCAAAGGATGGTGGCAGATCAACGAAAATATAAAAAACATGCAAGGTTATTAATTGAAAAATTGGAATTACCTATTAGAATCAGAGATTTAGAGTTGATTTTTGATAGAAGTCAGATTTATTTTTATTATCAAAAAATGGAATCTAAAAAACAAAAAAAGAGTTTTAAATTAAATGATTTTACGAATAAGTTTAGTTTTGAGATGCATTGTAAGGCGGAAATGCGTGAAGTTGGAGATAGAGGGTTGGCAAAAGTTTTAAACGGTATTGGGAATTGTGGATTGCCATTTTGTTGTTCTGGGTTTTTAGATAGGACAAAAACTATTTCGGTAAAATTAGCTAAAAGTCAAAATTTAGTTTTAAATATGCATAAATTAAGTGGACAATGTGGTAAATTGAAGTGTTGTCTGGATTATGAAAAAGAGAATTATATTGATGGGAAATTGGATATAAAAAAGAATACGGAAAATTTGTATGAAGAAAATGCGGATTTTTTTAAGATTTAATTTATAAAAGGAAAGGGGGTTTAGAGTGTCTTGTATATTTTGTGAAATTGTCGCAGGAAAAATTCCTTGTGATAAAGTTTATGAAGATGCTAATATTTTAGCGTTTAAAGATATAGCGCCTCAAGCCCCAGTCCATGTTTTAGTAATTTCTAAAAAGCATTTAAGTAATGTTTTGGAATTGGATGAGATTTTAGCGGGAAAGATGATGCAGGTGCTTAAAAAGATAGCTTTAGATTTGGATTTAGAGAAGATGGGTTTTAGAATAGTAAATAATACAGGTGAAAAAGCCGGGCAAAGTGTAGAACATCTTCATTTTCATATATTAGGAGGCCGAGAGTTTAATTGGCCCCCAGGTTAAAAAGATAGAGGAGGAAATATAATTATGGTAAAGCAAGAAAGACGTCCAGGAGAATCAATTGATTCTATGTTGCGTAGATTTAAAAAAGATATTAAAAGAGAAGGTACGTTACTGGAATATAAGAAAAGAGAATTTTTTGAAAAGCCTTCTGATATTAAAAAGAGAAAGCTGAAAGCGGCAAAAAAAAGAGCTAGATTACAGCAAAAAGCGAACGAACTTTATTGATTTCTTAAAAAATTTGTGGCAAGAAGATTTATTTTAGATCGATATTTAATCCTTGACTTCCTAGGCCCTTTTTTATTGGCTGTAGGCGGGTTTGTGATTGTAGGTCTGGTGGATATCCTTTTTACGTTAGTTGATCTGTTTGTGAATTCAGGCGTGGAAGGAAGCGTAGTTTTTCGTCTTCTGATTTATAAAATTCCAGCAATAATGGTGCTTTTTTTTCCAATGGCAGTGTTGTTTTCTATGATGTTGCTTTTGGTTCGTATGGCTAAAGATAATGAATTGACTGTATTACGATCTTCAGGGGTGAGTTTTTTTAGAATAGTAAGACCGCTTTTATTGATTACCATTATAGTGGTTTTTTTATGTTTTTTTATTAATGAGACGATTGTACCTTGGACTAATCATGTTTCGGATCGGTTGATTAAAACCGCAGTTAAAAAGGTTCCTGCTCCAGATATTGCTGAAAATGTTTTTTTTAAAGATGATGTAAATCGCTTTTTTTATATTAACAAACTTGATATCCAGGCTAATGTTATGAAAGATATTTTAGTTTATGAAATTATAGGCGATTTTCCGCGTATTATTTCAGCACAAAAAGCGACTTGGAATCAGCAAAGATGGGTTTTATTTGATGGTATGATTTATGAGTTTAATAAAGAGGGGAAAGCTGAATTTACAAGTGGTTTTGCGCGTTTAAATCTTAATTTAAAAAGAGATGTGCGTTCTTTTTATAGTAATACAAAAACTCCAAGAGAAATGAGTTCAGGAGAATTAAAGAAAAAAATAGATGTGCTAGCAATCGGAGGGAGAGGGACGAGAGCTTTGCAAGTTGAATATTATATGAAAAAAAGTATTCCAGCCGCTAGTTTTATCTTTGCGATTATTGGAATTGCTTATTGTTTTTTGTTTGTGAAATCCGGGAAAGATTGGTGGGGCGTAGTTCTGGCTATTTGTTTAGCGGTTCTTTCCGTTGGGTTTTGGTTTTTTTTGGTAGCTCTTTTTCGTTCTTTAGGTAGAGGTGATATGTTGCATCCTTTTTGGGCAGCTTGGTTACCTAATATATTTTATTTTATCTTGGGATCGATTATTATCTTATATAAGAGTTTATTTAATTAAAAAAATTTGGCAGTAGAAAAAAGGTTGGAGAGTATGATTTCAACAGTGATTAAAAACACAAAACCAAATGTAGTTGAGAATCTGCAACAAGAAGGCATGATTTTGGTTAATCGTGGAGAATATGAACAGGCTTTTGAAAGATTGAAGCTGTTAGTAGATAGAAAGCCGGAAATGGCTCCGGATATTTTGATTAGCTTATATAAAAAGCTTTTAGGTAGATTAGATGATTTGAAATTACGTTATTTAATTGCGCAAGTTTATTTTACAGCAGATTATTATAAAGACACGGTTTGTGAACTGGAAGAATTATTAGATATAGAGAGTGATTTTGCGCCTGCTTTTTTCTTGTTAAGTAAAGTTTATTATAAAGAGCCTTTAGCAGAGGGAATTAAAGAGATATTTGAAGATGTTTTTTATAAAGATATTTTGGACCCGGTAGTTTTAGATTTATTAGCTAAAATTTATATGGAAGAAAATAATGTGGAAAAAAACATTGTTTTATATCAAAAAATTATCAAGTATTTTCCACAGAGAGTGACCGCCTATAAAGTTTTGGCAGAATTGTATCCTAAGATCGAAGAATACGAAAAAGCAGCTTTGATGTACGAACAACTGGTGGGGTTATCTATTTCGCATTTAGAAGCGGCTTTGAGCGGGTGTGAAAAATTGTTGCGGTTAGATTCACAGAATATCAAGATCAGATATATTTTGGTGAATATTTGTATCAAATATCGGAAGCCATTAGCGATTGTAAAATATTTAGAAGATATTTTAAGGATAGACCATACCCAAGCTTCTGTAATAGTGAAAATATATAAAGATGCTTTAGCTCTATATCCGGATACAGCGGAAATATTGTTGGGTTTAGCGGTGGCTTTGTATGAAACAGATCAGTATACGGAATCAGTTGCGAATTTGCAGAAAGTTTTCCAGCAAAATTATTTGGAGTTAGACCGATTAATTGACATACTATACAAAATTTTAGAAAAGTTTCCGAAACAGATTTTAGCTTTGATGCTTTTGACAGATATTTATATTAAAAAAGTAAAATATCGAAAAGCCTTGGATAATTTAACGATTTTGGTAGATGAAAATAAGGAAGAATTTGAGATTTTAAAAGAGAAAACGCTTTATTGCTTGGAAAATTCTATAGAGACGAAAAATTATGCGCAATATGTGTTAAGTAAAGCTTATTTCGCGCATGGTGATTTGGAGAAAAGTTTGGAGGAAAGCACTAAGCTTTGGCAGACAGATTTTGATTTACCCGGACGTTTTTTGCAGGTAGAAATATTAAAAAAAACAGATAGATATTCGAAGGCTATGGATGTGTTATTTGAGGCTTTGAAGCATTATAAGCATTCTTGGGAATTACATATTCAAATTAAAGAATTACAGCAAGATGTTTGTTTAAGAGAAATTGCTAAAAAAGAAGAGCCAAGTAAAAAAGAAATTGATAAAGATAAATCTCGTTTTGAATTGGGCTTATTATGTTTAAGAAGAGGGGATATTTATAGAGCTTTAGAAAATTTCCAGCAAATAAATGAAAAAGAAGATTTGAAAGTAAGAGCACAGATTTTGATTGGACGTTGTTTTTTTGAATTAAATCGGTTTGATTTGGCGATTGAGAAATTTTTGGCGGTTTTGGCTAATTTGACGGAAAAGGAACTTTCGTTGGCGAATATGACGAGATATTTGTTGGCGATGAATTATATTAATATGGGTAATATTGCAGAGGCAGTAAAAGTTTTGGAAACTGTGATGATGCAGGATATTAATTTCCCTAATATTAAAAATTTAGTAACTAAATTTAAACAGGAAAGTTTTTTGGATCTTAGTGGTAAGTCTTTGGCGGCCTGCGGTAATATGCTAGAAGATGAAAGTTTGTCTTTGTTGATTGTGAAAAGTAAAGAAGCAGAAAAACTTTTGAGGAAAAAGAAGAATTGGCAAAATATTAGTTTTGCTCATCCGCATAATAATCAAGGTGTAGAGTATATGTTGCAGCAAAATTTTAAATCAGCAGAAGAGGAATTTCTTTTAGCTGTTCAGTTGGACCCTACTTTTGTGACCGCGCATTGTAATTTGGCTTTACTTTATATTTCGCGAAAAAATTATGAGGAAGCGCAAAAGTATTTGGATCGGGTGAAGTTTTTAGATAAAAAACTGGATTTATTGTATTTATTGACAGGTTTACTGGAAATGAAACGAAGTGATTTGGATAAAGCAAAAGAGCATTTTAAAAAATGTTTGGATTTGAATAAAGATAATTATTTGGCGCATCTGAATTTAGGGGATGTGCATTTTAAACAACATGATATTATTAAGGCTTTTTATTGTTGGCAGAAAGCTGCAGAAGCCGAAAATACTTTTTATCTTATCCAAAGAAGAATGAATTATCTCAAGAGGGAATCTTTTGGATTTGTAGATTGGATTAAAAATAGTTTGATTTTGGTAAGTGACTAATCAAATGAAGAGTATTTACGGATTAGTTTTTTTGATTTTATTTTCCCCTTTTTTTTTGATGTTTGCAGAAGACGTAGCTAGAGTGAAAGCGGATAAAATGCATTATAAAGAAGACGGCCAGTATATGGAAGCTTCCGGTAATGTGGTTTTTAAATACGCGGATTTGAAGCTGGAATCAGATGTTTTGCAATATGATTTGCAGAAAAATATGGTGTGGGCTAAAGGTCAAAATGTAGAGATGTGGCAAAATGAAAAGACGTATCAAGCAAAATTGGTAGAACTTGATTTGACCAAAAAGGTGACTAAACTAGAAGATTTAAGGGCTATTGTAAAATTGGAGAAGGTAGGAAAAGGGCATCTTTATCTTAAAGCCAAAGAAGTGACGGATACAGGAGACGTGGTGAATGGGCATGACGGATACCTGACTACTTGTGATTTAACACCGGAACATTATTATTTATGGTCTGATAATTTTATTTATTATAAAGAAAAACGTATCGTAGGTTTTAATAATATTTTTTATAATCCTATTTTTAATATCCCGTTTTATTTTTGGATACCAGTATATAACTATGATTTAACACGACGTAGAATGTCTTTTTTGATGCCTTTAATTGGTAAAAATGCGGTAGAAGGTTGGTTTGTACGTACAGCTTGGGATTATTTTTATAATGAATATTTTTATGGCAAATTGTATTGGGATTGGCTGGAGAAAAAAGGGACGGGTCTGGGAATAAAACAAAATTATGTAGTAAATGATCAGTATCAAGGTTTTTTATTATATTATGGGGTACCGGAAAGAGATACAGGTAGATATAGTAGAATTTGGCAATGGGATCAACAGATAGATTTTAGTGATGATTTTAGTTTGCGGCATAGTTATAAAGATGTTGATGGATATTTGGTTTCAGGGGCTAGAAAAGAGCGTTTGGATAAATCTCTTTCTTTGACATATAAAACAAATGATCTTAAATATTGGGGGAGTGTAGTAGAAAATCAGAATTTCGCACAGCAGGTTAAAGGATTAACTATTAAATATGCTTCTCAAAAAGCTAAAAAGAAAGATTGGCAAGTAAAGTATCAGAAGCGGGATTATAAAACTAAAGAAGCGGCTGAAATTTTGGTGCAACAGTATATGTTGTTGCCTATAGATGTAGAGATGTCTAATAAGTTTAATTATGAAAGCCAGACTGATTTGAGCGATGATACGCGTTTAACGTATTTGATGACAGATACGGTTTTGAAAAAACAATTGGTGGATATTGGTAAGTTGACGGTTAATTTTAGGTATTTTTTTGATTTAGTAAATGAGGAGAGAACAAATAATTTTTTACGGAAAATACCGGAAATTACTTTAAGCCTGAAAAAAGTGAAATATGAGGGTTTTTGGTGGCAAAGCATTGTGGGTGCGGGTAGATTTCAGGAATCGTATTTGTTGCCCGGGGCAAGTATAGGAAGGTTTTTTGCAAATAACCGATATATGAGCAAACATAATTTGGGCTGGTCTGTTGATTTACCTTTTTCGAAACTACAAACTAAATTTGGTTATGCTCAGTATCTTTATGAAACTGGAGATCAATCTTATACGGTAGATCAACAAATTTTATACAAATTTTTTCCTTGGCAGGGGGTAAGGATAGAGACAGATTATCAAAAAAAATACGCGGATGGTAATTCCCCTTTCTTTTTTGATAGTTTTACTAAAACGGGATTGGTTTTAGAACAGGTGCAGGAAAAATTGATTTGGACGATTAAAGGAGCCGATGATCGTCAATGGTATACTTTTGATACGGTGTGGCACAATTCAATGGGGTATGATTTGTTAAATAAACAAAAAGATGATTATAAAACAGAGATACAATGGTATTTTTTGAATCTTAAAACTAAGTTGAATTTGAAAACAGGGTATAAGTTTTTTGAAAACAGGAGAACGGCAACTGATGTTTTTTATCCTTTGATTAGTTCGCTTAATATTAAACCTAATAGTAGGGTTAATTTGAATTTTTATTTAAAATATAATATAAATGAGACAAAATTAGAATCTTTAAGCAATAAGATATATTTATTAACTGGAAATACTTGGGAAGATAAGTGGGAACTAACAGCTCAGTTTAGATATAATCCCTTTAACCAAATATATTCTTTGGATTCTTTGGTGGCAGTGAAGGATTTACATTGTCGAAAACTGAAATTGGTATATAGTAATATTTTGCATGAGTTTCGGGTAGTGTTTTCGATTAATGCGTTTGAAAACGATACTTTAGGTTTAGTGACGAATGATCGAGAGTCCTTGAAATTGGAAGGGGTATTAGATGACAAAGCTGAGAATCGTTTTTAGAGTCTGGCGAGGAAAGCCTGATATTTTTTTTAAGGCGGTTTTAATTGGGTTGTTGATTATGGTGAGTGGTTGTGCGCGTACGGTAGTCGAGCGGCCATATAGAGGAGAAAATATACAAATACAGGCTCAGTTTAGAGAAAGTGTGGATACGGGTAGATATGTATATTATGTTATTTTTTCTAATAGTGTGGATCCTTTGATACCTTATACCGGCGATTATTTGCCTTTTCCTGGCCAATTATATAATGAGAATATTGTGGATGCGGTTTCTTTAGGAGTAGGGATTGAATATTATTACAGTTTATATTTTTCTACTTGGTCAGACTATATAAGGTATCAAAATGCTAGTTTGTATTTATGTAATTCCGGAGACAAGTTTGCGGCTGATACTGATGAAGATGCGCATTTTAATTATGTGGATAAGATAAGTTTTAGTCCAACGAACGCTACTTCAGGCAAGGTTTTTTTAATGAGTTTTGGGTTGAATGATTTGTCTGAAGTAGGTGATTATATTTTTGTTAATTTGGTGATAGCGGATAAAAGTACAGGTGAGATATTGGAACAAAGTACGGAAACGATAGTTTTGGAAAATAAAATTTCCGGACAAAGTGAAAATGAGTTTGAAGAAGAAAATGTTCCGGCAGGCGCGGATTTGATTTCTTGGGAGGTGACTATATATTGATGGCTCAAGATATTTTGGTAACCGTAGGTATCCCTAATTATAATGGGGCTCGATATTTGGAAGAAGTTTTAGTTTCATTAATGAAACAAACATATAAGAATCTGGAAATTTTGGTTTCTGATAATTGTTCGACAGATAATAGTGTGGCCATAGTTGAAAAGTTGCAGCGACAAGATAAAAGAATAAGATTATTAAAAAACAAGGAGAATAAGGAGTTTGCCGAAAATTGTAATCGTTTGATTAGAGCTGCTAAGGCTGATTATGTAGCTTTATACCATGCTGATGATGTTTATGAACCGGAAATGGTGGCGACGGAAATAGCTAAATTGTTGAAGTATCCGGAATTGGCAGGCGTGTTTACTTTGATGAAAATAAAAAGAGGAGAGCAGCTTAAACAGCCTAAAAATCTTTTTTTAGCAGAATTGCCATTATATGACGAAGATATGGTAATGGGGGATTTGCAGTTTTATTTACCTACTTTATTGAAATATAATAATTTTTTTATTTGTCCTAGTTTTATGGCTAGAAAAAAGCTTTGGCCAGAAGTGGGGTTTTTTACGGAAAAATATGCTTTGAACCAGGATACGGAAATGTGGATTAATATTTTGTTGCATGGCTATAAATTGGGTATTATTATGAAGCCTTTAACGATTTATCGTATGCATAGCGGGCAAGGTAGTTGTTTGTATGAAACCGCAGTGACCATACCAACTTCGTTTGCGATTTTGGATCAGGTATTGGAAAAGGTAGAGGTAACAGCAGCAGATAGGTTAGTGTATCAGAAAAAAAAGGCGAAGGCGGCGCTTTCCGTAGCGTATAAATGTTGGTTGCGAGGGGATCAAGAGTTTTATTTGAAAAATTTGCAGTGTTCACGTAGTTTGTATAAATATAGTTTTTTTTCAAGTTGTGGTTTATTACAAAGAGTTCCCTTTTTATTTCAGGTATTAAAGTTTTTTGGGAAAATTAAAAAAGGTTAAGAGAGGGAAGAAAATGCTTTTAAAAAATATGATTCAAGAAAAATTGGATAATTTAGAGAAATTGGATATAACAGCTAAACAAAAGGCAGAGACGCAAACTAGGTTTTTGCAGAAGTTATCTTTATTAACACACGCTTTTTATGAGGGTAAGATGATGGTTATGCCCAAAGTTTCTTTGCGGCATCCTTTACTTTTTAGTATTTGGTATACGCCGGGCGTGGCTTCGGTATCCAGAGCGATTAGGGGAAACAATGAATTATCTTTTTCGTTATCCAATAGACATAATTCAGTAGCGGTAGTCAGTGATTCTACGAGAGTTTTGGGGGACGGGGACTGTACGCCGCCAGGTGGTTTGGGGGTAATGGAAGGTAAAGCTTTGTTAATGAAATTTTTAGGTGGGGTAGATGCGACAGCGCTTTGTGTGAATAGTAAAGATGAGCAAGGCCAACCTATGGCAAGTAAATTAATAGATTTTGTTAAAATGTGTGCACCTAGTTTTGGCGCTATTAATTTGGAAGATATATCTTCACCGAATTGTTATCAAGTATTAGATACCCTTAGAGAAGAAAGTGAGATTCCAGTTTGGCATGATGATGCGCAGGGAACAGCTTGTGTGACTTTGGCGGGCTTGCTGAACGCTTTGAAACTGACTGAAAAAAAGATAGAAGATGTCAAAATGGTTTTTTTTGGGGTGGGTGCGGCTAATACTTCGGTAATTAATTTGATTTGGCAGATTGGTGGTAATCCTAAAAATATGATTGTTTTAAATAGTAAAGGCGGATTGCATGTGGATCGGCAGGAGTTTGCGCAAGATACTAGATTGTATAAACAATGGGAAATTTGTCAAAAAACTAATCCACAAAAAATAAATAAGATTGAAGAGGCTTTAAAAGGAGCTGATGTTTTGATTGCCTTGTCAAAGCCGGGACCAGATACGATTAAACCGGAATGGATAAGTTTGATGGGACAAAAAGCAATTGTGTTTGCGTGTGCTAATCCGGTACCGGAAATTTATCCTTATGCAGCTAAGGCAGCCGGTGCATATATTGTAGCGACGGGAAGAAGTGATTTTCCAAATCAGGTAAATAATTCTTTGGGGTTTCCGGGGATTTTGAAGGGGACGTTATTGGTACGAGCACGTAAAATAACAGATGCTATGGCGATAGCGGCGTCTAAAGCGATTGCAGGTTATATAAAAGATGAGGATTTAAGCGCGGACAATATAATGCCTACAATGGCAGATTGGGAGTTGGTTCCTACGGTGGCAGCGGCAGTGGCTGAACAAGCTCAAAAAGATGGGGTGGCGCGAAAAAAAATAACTTCTAAAGAGGTGTTTGCACGGGCAAAACACGATATTGAATTAATAAGACAAATACAGGATTTAATGGAAAATAAAGGTTTTATTAAACCTATTCCTGACGAGATTATAGAAAAGGCTTGGTTGGAAGCTATTCCGTAATTATTTGGTTTAACCATAAAAGGGTATTTCTTTAAACTTTCCATGTTTTCGGGGTGGAAGCAAAGGCTGACGCCTTTGTGATCGGATCATCTTTTTTCTTTGCCAAAGCTCAAAGAAAAAAGAAGCAAAAAAGAAAGAGCTTTTAATGCGGCATAACTCGCTCTGCTCAAACAAATGCCGCGGGAAGTTAGTTTTTATTTTTTTTAGCACAAAAAGAGATTTCGACCCCTTTTAATCTGGTTGTGGGTTACTAAGTATTGAATAATTAATCTTATTCTTATAAAATATTTTTGGTAAGAAAATTAAAATGTCGCGCTAAAGTTGACGAATAGGCAGAAATCGTTTAAAAGATTAAGGAGTAAGATTATGAGTAATTTAATTTTATTTGAATCAAAAAAAGTACGCCGAGTTTGGAATGAAAAAGAACAGAAATGGTATTTTTCTGTTCACGATATAGTCGAGGTGTTAACTGATAGCGTTAATGTCAAGGATTACATTAAAAAAATCAGAAAACGTGACAAGGACCTTGATTCCTACTGGGGGACAAATTGTCCCCTGGTTGAAATGTTGGCCGCTGATGGCAAAAAACGAAAAATCAAAGCTGCAAACGCAGAAAGCCTTTTCCGTATTATCCAATCTATTCCATCATCCAAAGCTGAACCCTTTAAACGCTGGCTCGCTAAAGTCGGTTATGAACGTTTGGAAGAAATCGAGAATCCGGAACTTATCTCAAAACGGACACGTGAGATTTATAAACTAAAAGGCTATTCTGATATGTGGATAGAAAAACGGATGCGCGGTATTGCGATTCGTGATGAATTAACCGAAGAATGGAAAAAACGTGGGGTAAAAAAGCAAAAAGAATATTCTATTTTGACTGCAGAAATAAGTAAAGCAACTTTTGGAATGGCACCTTCCGAATACAAAAAATATAAAGAGCTTGATCAGCCAAAGGATAACCTGCGTGATCATATGACTGACCTTGAATTAATTTTTACTATGTTGGGGGAAGCTTCAACCACAGAGATTGCCAAAAAGAAAGACTCGCAAGGATTTGTAAAAAACAAAAAAGCAGCTCATCAAGGGGGGACAATTGCGGGGAATGCGCGGCGAGAACTAGAAGAAAAAAGTGGTGTAAAAGTATCTATTAAAGAAAATTACAAGGAATTGTCGGAATTAAAACGCAGGGCATTAAAATAAATTGGTAAATTTATAGGAACATAGAAATGCAAAAAAAATAAAATTTAATGCTATTGATTTTTTTATATGGATGCTCGGCTTCTCTCTCAGCTCTTTCACGAATTAGCCTCTGCTCAAACAAATGCCGCGGGAGTTAGTTTATATTTTAATTATCTTAGAACTCATACTCTCTTGCTTGTCGATCTTTACTTTCAATGTGCCGGTAGATCGTTTTAGATAGATATCCGGATTAAGCATAAAAATAATCGTGCAAAAGTATCGGAGCTATTTTACAAATTTTAAAACACCATAAAAAATCGATGTATAGTTTTTGTTTGAGGGGGGTATAAAGCAAATATAGGTTTTGAAAGAAAGGTGTTTTAATTTTGGAAGTAGAAAAAGTTAAAGTAATGTATGCTATTTTTTATGTTTGTTCCATATTTTTGATTGTGTATGAAAGTTTTCTGGTACATTTTATGCCTTTTTTGGAAATAATGGCTACTAAGATATAATATAAGATATGAAAAATATTTTAATAGTAGCTACTTCTTATAAGGGCGGGGAAAAAACGCATATAGATTTTTTGATAAAGTACTTACACTCTGATTTTAATTTTTTTTTAATAAGTTCCAATTTAACTAGTTTTTTTAAAATTTATAAATTGATTAAAGATCAAAAAATCGATTTAATACATTGCCATGGTTTGAAAGCCGCGTTTTTTGTCAGGCTGTTAAAATTGTTTTGCTATTGTTTTGCTAAAAAGTTACCTCCTTTGATCGTGACTATTCATGGGTTCCATTATGCTAGATATAAAAATTTTTTGAAAAAGATGTTTTTTCTTTGTTTAGAAAGAATGTTGTCTAAGTTACAGGATTTTACAATTGCGGTTAGTGAAGATGATAAAGAGTTAATTTTAAAATATAGGTGTGCGGATCCCCAGAAAATAGGGGTGATTGTTAATGGGGTAGATTTGACGTATCAATCTGGGGTGCCGTTAGAAGCTGAACAAGAATTAAATGATCGAAAGATTGATACTGAAAAAGATATTTTAATTTATGGTATTGGGGTTTTGGAGCTGGTAAAAGGATGGTCTATAGTTTTGAAGGCCGCTAAAGAAGTTTGTCAGAAAAATGATAAGGTTAAATTTTTGATTTTTGGGCAAGGTTCTTTAAAACAAAAGATGAAACAAGAGATTGTGACGGCTGGTTTGCAAGAAAAGTTTTTTTTGATGGGTAAAAGAAATAATATGCGAGATTGGTTGAAATTGTCTTCTGTATACGTAGGGGCATCTGCGT
>Ga0233430_1002488_pt1 | contig 21187 bp, 28 predicted proteins | sample SI_118_April2016_2_FD_179883 | JGI IMG/M metagenome (GOLD analysis project Ga0233430, IMG submission 179883) | Seawater microbial communities from Saanich Inlet, British Columbia, Canada - SI_118_April2016_150_MG | ecosystem: Environmental > Aquatic > Marine > Inlet | place: Canada: British... | reverse complement strand
ATTTCTTGGATGTCCCAACTGGCCCGAATGTAATTACACTCGCCCAATTCCAGAAGCCTGGAAAATGCGAGCGATGGGGCAAGCCGGATTATTTGATGGCATAGAGCAACCTAACCCCGCATCAACTCAGACCGGGCTATCGCCCGAGGGTAAGCAGGGTGAATTATTCAAGTAGTTTGTAGGCTAACAAGCTCAGGGTGTAATCGCCCGGCTGGTTATGCTAAACGTTGGGCGGACACGTCCAAGAAAAGGAAGGCAACAAAATGGATTATGAAGAATTGCTATCCGAGTTTATTTTAGAAGTAGAAAATCCGTCATCGTTGACGGCTGGTGTTCGATGGGCATTGCAAGATTTTACCGACTTCCTAACAAAGAAAGCCGCCCAACAAAACTTGCAAGCGACCGCCTTTGGCGTGGACTACGCCGCGCCCGGAGCTAAGGATCGCACTTTTGTGAATGGTAAAGAAGTAAAAGACGTCGGCGCTTGAAGCAAACCTTAGGTTTCTGAAGGAAGGTTAATATGTCAGAATTTATTACAGTAACAATGCACAACGCACTAAGGTTTCATCATAGGCTAATGGCAAAATATCTCCGCCGTCGTGGTTGGGTTGCATTCTATCTCGATGAAGTTTCGAGAACGTGCAATGGTGATACGTGCTGGATGAAATTGTATCAAAGCAGCGATATGGTTAGCAACGATAAGCCGTCACGAAACCTAACCCAAAGTGAACCCGACCGGGCTACCGCGGCGCAAAACGATGAAGTCTAGCAAATTATCATATCTCCCGGCAATGGCTCTGAGCTAACCCGCCAAGCCGGTTACTAAAACGTTAGGTGCTAAATTATGAACGACTACATAGAAATATGCGAATGTGAATTTGATTCATATCCCAAAAGCGACGGCGATTTTGGGGAAGAGTCCGTGCATTTTCTGAGAAAATGTCTTTTTTGTGGCGATCAATGGTGGGGACTGCATTGTCGGCATGATGGTTACCAAAATCTATGCCCAAATTGCGGCCAGCGCCCGGTCACTGTGCAAGAAACGGCGCACCTAACCAAACGTAAACCCGACTTGTGGCAATCGGGCGCAAAATAATCAGTGATCCGCTATGCCACAAGCGGGTTACGCCATCGTTAGGTGCTTATTTTGAAACACATCATTAGCTTTTCAACCGGCTTATCATCTGCGCTCACGGTTGAGCGCGTTATCAATCGCTATGGAAAATCGGCGGTTGAAATCGTATTCATGGATACAAAAATCGAAGACGGAGACAATTACCGCTTCATGGATGATTGCCGCCGCCGTTGGAATATGCCAATAACAACCCTAGCAGAAGGTCGCACGCCGTATCAGGTTTTTGCGGATCAGTCAATCATAGCAAATCAAAAAATTGCACCTTGCACGTTCCGATTGAAAATTGAACCGTTTGTTGCATACCTGGAAACAATCAGCGATCCGGTAACAATTCACATTGGCTATGATTTCTCAGAAATTCACCGCTGCGAAGCTACTACAAAAAACTACAATGCCCGCGGTTGGGATGTTGACTATCCATTACTCTGGAAGCCCATCGAATACCGTAAATATGCGGATGTTGTACGCTACGATTGGTGCATTGAGCCACCTAGAATGTACGCGCTAGGCTACACTCACGCTAATTGTGGTGGCGTCTGCGTCAAGCAGGGGCAGGGCGATTGGTTGCGCACTCTCATAAATTATCCTGAACGATACGCAGAAATTGAAAACTGGGAAACCGCAATGAGAGATCATCCAGTGCGCAAAAATTACGCCATTGTTAGGGATCAGTCGGGCGGCAATGTATCGCCGCTGCCATTGACGGAACTGCGAGAGCGATACGAAGCCAGTCTGGGCATTGATTTATGCGAACTCGATACTGAATCTGCGTGTGTTTCGTGCGGGGTTGGTGATTTATCGCATCCGCACCTAACCAAAATTGCATTAGACCGGGCTAGTCGCCCGGATAGGCCGCGGCGCTTTGCGGCCAGTCAATTCAATATGCCGGGTATTTTTGCAAACCCGCCCGGCAAATGAATAAACCGTTAGTGTGCCTGAAAGAGAGTAACTTTATGGCTGAAAAACCTATCCTATTTAACGGCGAAATGGTAAATGCAATCCTGGAAGGCCGCAAATCCCAAACCCGCCGGGTAATAAAGCCACAACCGATGGCGATGAGCGGCGGATGGTGGCATGGCGATTTATTTTATGTATCTGATTGCCTTATGCAATCCCATTTATTCCACGACGTTTATGGCGATAGGGGTTCGCCGTATGGCTCCGTATATTCGGATGGTACGACTGATACTATTTGGGTGCGCGAAACTTGGCGGGCTGAAGAACTCGGCGACGATAGTCACAATCCCGGCCTTGATGGTATTCGCTATCGCGCCGATAATGCGTTTATCGAAATCGAGAACACGCAGGAAGCATCGTACAAATGGATGGATGCACGCGGTAATCATGGTGATAGTTGGCGTCCATCTATTTTTATGCCACGCTGGGCGAGCCGGATCACTCTCGATATTGTGGATGTGCGCGTTGAGCGTGTGCAGGAAATCAGCACAGAAAATGCGCTTGCAGAAGGGCTTATGAAAAACGATCGGTATATGCCACGCGTCGAATTTGCAGAGCTTTGGGACAACATCAACGGACAGCGTGGCTACGGATGGGACGTTAACCCGTGGGTATGGGTTGTTGAATTCAAACTTGCGCACACGGCATCACTAACAACAGGCGCACCCGACTGTTTGCCCGCTCGCGTTTTAGCCAGCGACGGCAATATGGGCAAACAGCGGGTGGCCTAAACCGTTAGTTTGCCTAAACGTAGGTCTAAAATGACACAAACAAAAACATGCCAATGCCCAGCCTATAAATTTCCGCATCGTATGGGAAGCGGTGCTTGTGGTAGCGATTGCAAGCACCCGCAGGTAGAAGTCAAGTGGAAGCGATACCCAGGCACATATTATGAACCTGATGAATATGAAGGCTGGGCATGTTGTTGCCAGTGCGGCGAAGGAATGCCGTATGATGATGTTCCAGAATGGAGTGAAGATGTTAGCCGATAAATTTACAGAAATGTTTCGCATTATGCAAAGTCTAGAACACAGCTTCGATGAATTTCAGGATGCGCGCTCGGAGTTGTATCAGTTGTTGCTTCGTGCCGATGAAATTATCGCCGCCGATCCCACATCAAACGGCGAATTGGGTTGTTCATGCGGCAACCTAACCACACATACAGCGGACTTGGCTATCTGCCCCGATTGCAATCAGCCCGATCCATATCATAAAATCAGTTGTGCCAGGTCGGTTTTCTATACGCCGCCAAGCCGCTGATGCAAACGTTAGAAAGCGGGACTAGCCCCGTAGAACCTTTATAACAAAATCTGGCCGTAGCATTCGGTAATGTCCCTGTATAACCGATGAGTGCGATCTGGGAAGCCAGAAAATAGAAAAGCGGCGGTACAGCGGCTAGGGCTTAGTTATGAAATTCCGGGTGAGCCACATAGAAGGCGATGATCCCTGTATTTCATCCCTACGAGTAGCAAATAATGTACTTGCGCAATTGAGAATAGGCGCATAAATTGTTGAATATGCTCCGTGTCGGTGAGAACCCGGCCCGCTTTTCTAACTTAACATGCAGTGGATTTGTGGGGAATTATTTACTAACATCATGGGCAGCGATGGCAACGATTGAAACGCCGCCCCGTGAAGCAAGTCGTAAAAAGGAGAATACGAGAAATGGCAACACTAAGTTTGGAAATGATGCACGACCACGCAAGCAACAATATATACGTTTCTGGAATTAACAGGGATGGCGTGAGAGCTATCCAAGATGCTCTGCACGCAGCATTGCCGAACCTATTCCCTGACAAGGTCTTCACCTGGGAAGCCAATGAGGATGCCGTAGCGCCAACAGGCGGCATTTTCGCGTGGCCCACCTTATCCAAATGGGTGACACAGAAATTCGGTGAAAATGAAGCCATTTACCGCAAATTCGGAATGCGAAATGCTGACGGAACGCCGCAGATCGGGCATGAAGGTCTTGATATTGGCGTAGCAATCGGCACGGACATCTACGCAATCGCAGATGGAATTGTGACTAGCTCGAAGTCACAACATACAGAAGATCATAGATTCAACTACGGCAAGCATATAACCATCAAACACGATAATGGATATGAATCCAAATATGCCCATCTTAGTCAGGTGCTTGTCTTAAGTGGCGAAAATGTGACCCGAGGCCAACGCATAGGGCTATCCGGCAATACCGGAAATACTACTGGCCCACACCTTCACGTTACTGTGCGCCTGAACAGAAATTACGTTGACCCATTACCATTGTTGCCTTGACAACGAGCGGCGGTAATAACTCGCTCTCAGTGTATCCAGTCAGCACCGCCGGGCATTTGAAGCAATCGTTAGGTTTCTAATATGACCACAAATAAACGCCCCAAAAAATGGTGGGGACTGCATTGTCGGCGTTTTTGTTTAGGAGAGAAAATGTATAGCGTAAATCAAATAGCATTACTAAGAAAATCGCCCTTGTGTATGTACTGCTTAGACGGTGTGCCGTTAGAAAACGGTGAGCATAATTTGTTCGGTGTTGAGAAAGTTCCATGCAACGAAAACCGCCTAACCACCGTTACAGCGGACGACGCTACAGCCACGCATTACGGGCAATCGTCCACAGATAATTATATTTATTCCGATGAAATCACCGGCGCAAAACCGCGCCGCCGCTGAACCTGCACGTTGGGCGGCTACCGTCCATTGGAGAAAAATGGGTCAACTTACGTATACAGCAAAGCAAGCGTCAGAGTTTTGCGTCAAGAACAATCTGACTGTATTCGAAGCCGAAACTCTAACATTGGCAATCATGGAGAATATACTTCATATTGATGTTGAGTTTGAGTATAAAGATTTCAGAAAAGTTGTTCAAAGAGAGTACAAGAAAGCCGCCCAACCCAACGTGGTGCCTGACCGTGCGCGCGATAGAGTTTTTGGTGTAGATGAATATTTAGAGCGGTTCTAATTAATATCATGGGGTGTCTGCGATGGAGCAGAAACCGATGGAGCGATAGCCATTCAAGCGCCAGCGGGCAAGGCGTATACCTGCCGGTCGGGTAAACAAAAACTACGCTGAACTCACAAACAGGAATGGTAGCAGGATCGACACCTGCACACCCCACACATAAAAGGAGAACCAATGAGAAGAAATGTTCCGTTTGAGAAAAATCTAAGATGCGACGGGTGCGGAGTCTTGGGGGCCTTTGATTTTATGGGTGATTTTTATTGTGTGGCCTGTATGCAAGATGACGATTCGCCCGTTTGCGAATGTGGTGAGTATCTACATCTCACCACGGCTGGCGACTATTATTGTGACGCCTGCACCATCGCCGCTGAATAGCAAACTAAATTCGGGGGCAGGCTAAGGCCCTGGGAAGCCTCTCAACGATGCTCAAATGTCCGTAGGTAAAATCCCTACCCCCCAAAACTATCGCCACGTTCTAAAAACTCCTATGCGGTATATGTTCCGCAGGATTTATCCTAAAACATCACAACTTGCTGAACAAAGCCAGTGCCATACTCAACCGTAAGTATTGGGCGATCCCCCGGCGTAGCATGATCCGATGACCGTATCGTCGTAAATTCGAGCGTGTTTGGTGATGCGGGCGGGGGATCATTGTCATAATCAAGACTTGATCTCAAACTGTAATAGGTATTCCCCGTTTTGCTAACCCACCCCGTATTGAGATTGCCGCTTGCATACTGCGTTCCGGCTACTAATCCAGATGTGTTCTGCCAAATTGCATCATCTAATGTCCCAGACAGACAATTGTCATACGCCGCTTCTCTATTACCAGACGCTATTGGGTCTTGACTTGACCAATCTTGTTTCACAATCTGCACATCCAAATTATTACCTGTTACTTGTACCGATTGGCACGTCAATTTTAGGTTGACCTGGGTAATTGTATCTCCGTCTGGAATAGATGATGTATCAAATTTATAGAAATGACGAAGAACATGAAATATAGACGAGTACGAATATGCTCCTACGCTGTTCGCCGCATCGGATGTACCATGCGAGCTAGCCGTGCCTCTTGCCGTAGACCAGCTAGAACTTATTCCCTCGATATACCCATCTGCCGTATCGCCGCTAAAATCAGGGTCAATGGTTAGTGGGAATTTCGCCAACTCAATATCAATAACCAATACACCAGTATAAATATACTGAGATGCGCCCACTTTTTTTGCATAACGTGATGTCTTTAGACGACGCCCGCTATCGTCATAGCTGTATGGCTCCGGAAACATATACTCTGCAAAGCGCGGCAATGCTGAAACGAGACCATCGGGAAGATCATAATCAATCAACGTCTCAACACATAAAATATCGCCGGATATAGCCTCTCCAAATCCCGCCGGAACAGAATTAACAACGATATTTTGCTTTATGCCATTTTCTTTTAGAAAAGTGTGCTCGCTAAATAACGGTGTTTCGCGAATCATCGTATTATTCGCCACAACCCCGCCCGGTAATACAATCAGCGGCGTAAATTCTTCTTTCCGTGGGCTATATATCCCAATCCTTGTGTTTCGCTGGCTATGCCGCATCGCTATAATCGTGCCGTCCAAATCAAAACGTGTTGCAATTCCGGGAGCGCCGTATTTACCTGTGCTTCTATCTAATTGCAATCTGGTCGATATAGGTTTCCACAGACCATCGGAACCGCGATAATGACAAGGGGCGCCGGTAAAATGCGCCCTCACACGCCCGCGACCCAAATCGAAATGCAAACCATGCCGCGCCCGCCGCACAATTTGACGTCTCGAATCATCGCTTTTTGCCAAAAAGTCATCCGTCCAGCTACTCATGTGTTATAAAATCCTATGGTAATTGCACAACGATTGCAACAGTTAATCCGTTGGGCGCTGTGCCACTGTGTACGGCATCAACGTCAACATATAACTGGTCGCCTGTTGCAAGGTCGTCGTTTGATGTATTAATTACGCCATCATTGGCGTAGTATTCAGCGCCAATGGTGGCTTTTGTACTCATTACATCTACATCTGAGCCAGATCGCCGTCGCCGCAATTGTATATCTGTCGTTCCAGTTACACCCTGCGTATGAACAAACCCGTAATAATCAACGATATTCCAGCCATTCAGTTCCGCCGTAATCCCTATGCCAACAGTCCCGTCGCCAGTAGATACGGCTGTATCTGATTGAGTGTGCATGATCTCGATTACCCGTTTACCGTAATCACTACCCGCTAATGCGTCTGGTGTTACGTGTCTATTTGTCGCCGTCCCGGTTGTGGTTTCGCCAGCAGACGCACTTGGCGAGTGCTCGTCTGCAACAAAATCCGAAAACCCATCATGGAACGCCCCTCCCGACATCGCAGCGCCAGACGCCAAAACGGTTGCAGACGATACGAGATTGCCAACAGTAATGTAGTTGCTGGCCGGTGTACCGGCTGGGTCATCCAGCAAATACAAATAATCCCCCGATTGCGGATCAGTATTTGCGGTAACGTCGCCGTCGGTAATACCCTGCGATAGTGATTTATCAGCCATTTTGTGCCTCTAGTTCGAACGCGCCGCTTGATAATATTTTCTCTATCTTCTCTTTGTCCATGCGCTCGCCAATAAGCGGCATATTGTCTAGCGCGGGAAGTTCCCGCTCAAGGTACTGTTGCCTAAGCACTGAATAATTTTCTGGTGTGTATTTCAGCACCATTTCACGCCGCAAAGTTGGCGGCATTGAACCCACATCGCGCAACAGCTTGTCATTCGGTACACCGCCGGATAAAACAAATCTCTCAGTAAGTAAAGCGTCCCAGTATTCGTTTTCTAGTTCCCTGCGGCGTTCTGGCGTTATCTCGCCAACCAATGCCTTAAAATGGTGAGCTTGTTGCCAAAAGCGTGACAATTCGGCCTCTAACTCGCTCACGCGCTTTTGCTCGAACACAGAATTAACGCGCTTTAGCTTTAGTTCTGCCACGATACGCGCTAACTCATACCCCTGTGCCATCTCTGCCTGCTCCATAAGCTCCGCTATCTCAATGTCTAGTATCTCATGCGTATAGTATGCCTGCGCGATAGACCGGAGACGCGTCATCATTTCACGCAACGCCTGCTTATACATACCGTAATTAGTAAGTCCAGCGCGCACGGTAACAAGGTAATCATCTTGAAACTGTGACATCCCGCCCTGATAATCAGACAAAAACTCAATGAACTGATCTGCTGTTGTCATTTTTTCCACCGCTTCACCTTCTCTTGCGCGTTCGCTTTGGTTTCTTCTTCCCACGCCACCGGCAATCCCTGTAAAACAGCGTCTATAATTATCTCCGTATCTGCTGTGATGCTCCCCAACTCGCGGCCATCTCCAGAAGGTGTACCGTTTGCAATCGCTAATTCGAAATCAAATTTGAGTGTCCCGTACGCTTTTTTTAAATGATAGTCGAGCGGCACTGTTCCAAGCCTGGGGCCAAGATAAAGCGGTCGATATGTGAAATACTTGGTAGCCATTATATACTGCCTCCGGCCAAATCATAGCGAGCAGGCGACGGCCCGGCTGATTTTGCAGTAAAAGAATCGCCCGAAACATCATATTCTTTTGTGGCATCAGTCGCCACTGGGGCTGAGACGTCTGCTGTATTACCAAAACAAATATACATCAGCGAGCCAATATCAAACATAGCGTGACGATTAAGTGCCGTTCCGCTGGCAGTTCCCGATGTCCAGGTATCTGGGTCGTACAAAAAAGTTGTATCATACGTGCCTACACCGCTACGTTCGCCGCCATGTGCTATTATAGTCGTGTTATCGACTGCCCCGCCGTGCAACCACTCTCTATTTCCCGGCATAAGAGATTTTGACGTAAAAGTACCGGAAAAATCATATTCATCGACGTCATCAATGGCGTATGAACCGCCCACGTCCCCGCCAAACTCATACATATTGCCATCGGCTAGCCCAGCACCGCGGGCAACATTAGCCCTGGCACTGCCGAGCTTATTTGACCAGCTATCACCGCTAACGCTGTATTCGTCAAGATTCCCATTTCCCCGGTCAAACGCCAGTTGCCCGCCGGAATGCTCGCTGTGCCCGCCGTGCAAATCCGCCGCCGCCGCAAGCGCGGCGGTTCTGCTCGTCCAGGTATCTGGGTCGTATTCGTCATTATCCGACAAGGCTCCGGAATTATCGCCACCAATGGCGAAAAGTGGAGAAGTGCCGCCGCCGCGAAAAGTATGCTCGTCGCGAGCTGGAGAAGGCATTGCGGATTTGCTTGTCCAGGTATCAGGGTCATATTCGTCTGTATCCTGAATATTTGCCACGCCATACCCACCGGATACATAGCCGTTGGCAGGTTGCGAGCTAACCACATGGCGAACGGCTATTAGCGCCGTAATCGTTGTGTCCGTTCCGCTTTGCAACGCGAAGCCAATCGCGCCCGGCGCCATTGTATACCCCCCTGTGCCGCTGGCCTTTCCGGCTGTCGTGGATGTTTCTAGCGCTTCCATTCGGTTTACCGTTCCGGCAATCTGGATACTACCAACTCCTCCAATTAGCACATTTCCGGACGCGTCGTTGTCTACGTCCTCAGTTAGCACCCCCATAACGCGGCGGTCGCCCGTGGCCGTCGTGGTTGTAAACGCATTATTATTATCAACGTCAAATATAACAACTGCGCCAGTTAGCAAATTGCTACCGGATTTATTTGTCAAAGACGTGTCGATGCGCCCCTTGAGATAGGTTAAGTTATCACTAATCTCATCAAGTAGTGTTTCGGTTATCGTTTCGCCCGTAGCCCAATTGTGTGGTGTTGTCCAACTCATTTTTATAATCCTATGATTCCGCTGTCTACTGTTGCAGCGTCAACCTTAGCATACACTGTTTCGTCTGTCCGCTGCAATATCCAACTACAATATAGCAGTTTACCATAGTCCAATGTCAACTCAATGCCCATAACGTGGAACTTTTTATCAATGCCCGTCACAGTCTCTGTAATGGAGACGCAATCGCCGATCTCAACAGTCGCCGCCGCGGTCATCAGTGCTGCGCTAGAGTTTGCAACAAATTCACAAGTCGCAATCTGTGTTGTGGCTGCCCCCCAATGTGTGGCAATCCAACGGGCAAAACGCTCGCCAGAAACTGGGTTATCCAGATATGGTTGCGCAAATTGCAATACCTGGCTCCCGACAACCGTCGCGGGCACGGCGGTACTCGTAACATCATCGTACTGATAAATCCCCCGCCCTCGCACTTGACACGGATTGAGGTATCCAGATCGCCGTGCACTATTATTTATCGCTGTAATCTCAATTGTATTACCGCCAGGTGCGACAGTTATATCAAGATCAGCATTCATGTCGCCAAGCTCGCTGTCTGGCAATGACGAAAATTTATAGTCGGTGTCAGCAATCAGCGGATTGACTATATCAGTACCGGATACCCTCTGCGCTCGCTCCGTTGAGTCTCTATATCTCAGAATAAATGTTCTAGTTTGTCCCGGCGGTATCTCTAATTCTTTTTGTAGTGTTGCCAGAACCGTTGTTGCGTAGTCATCAATCTCGACTGGACGATTCACCACATTAACTTGCTTATACAATGTGTCCAGGTTTCTCACTGCGCTTAACTCTACCATTGTATCGTCAAGCGTTGCTACCGGCGTTAGGTTGTTCTCGCGCTGTCTGCGTGTTTCGTATACAAGCGTTTCTCCATTTGTTGTGTTTCCCTTACGATAGATATATGACATATCGGACTGTGTAATTTTCTGAAATACAGAAAGCGGCTTAGTTTTGCCGTCATCTTCTGACTGGAGAGAGTACGCGAGTGTTTCAATGCCCGTGCCATAATTTGTGCTTTGCGGGGCAGTTGGCATATTACCCACAACCGTAGATACAACCTCATCGCCCCTCTGGTCAGTCTGTACCGCAATGCCATCAAGTGCGTGGGTTGCGGCATCCTCCATCCAGTCCGCAACCGTAACAAGCGTATATTTCTCGCGATATAATCCGGCCACTGGTTCAATCCCAATAATTTTGCCGCGCATTTTGAAATTAGCCCCGCTATTATCCACAATGTTGATACGCACAGCGACGCCAAGATCGAACCCGCTGCGCGCGTTAGTATGATCCGGTGAATAATGCCCAAGCAACCCGCTGCTATTTTGGATTGAGTTATCTAGCGCAAACGTCAACGTGCCAGTAGATGCAACGCGTTCTTTTACCGAATACCCCTTAATTCCGTAGGATACCATAACGGGAACGGGCGAGCGTGTATCATACGTCAGGTCAACCCACGCCCCCCCAATATAGGCATGGATATACACTGCGTACTGATACTCGTACAAAAATCCTGTACCGTTCTCAAACAGTATCCCGTTGCCGTTTTCAAGGGCAAATTGCGTGACAGGTGAGAATAAATCAACCATTACACACCCATCTGAATGCCGTCACGCACGGCCCGGCTAATCACAGTCGCCATGCGCGCCATATCAAACGGGCTAATTAACGCCTGCATTGACCCACCGCGGTTACCCATCTGATTGGCTGGCGTTACGTTGACATGCTCTCCACTCTCCACGTAAATTGGGCCGTATGAATCATTCGGATACCCAGGCGGTACGACAAAATCCAACCCGCTATGTCCCATAGTCGCCCCGCCTGGGGTTGTCAGAGATAGATTTGTAGCTCCACCGCCCCCGCCACCTCCACCGCCAAGACTAAATCCCAAATCAAACCCGCCCATCTCTGACAACCGCAATAGGCCGCTGATAATAGAGCTTACATAACCAGCGGCATCGCGCAATTGTGGCACTAGCGTACTTTCAAGCGACGACGATACAACGCCAACTGAGTCGATCATACCGTCCTCATTATCCTGCATAACGGTAGCAAGCTCCACGATTTTTGCATTAGCTAGGCCAAGCGCGCCCTCATTAGCCTCTTCCAGCTTTGCTATCAGGCCGTCCATGCCCTCAGTGCGAAATTCCTCTAGTTTGATGTTAGCTTCATCCCATGAGCTCAGGTCAAGCCCCTCGCGCAACATGCGCAGCCCTTCGTTCTGCGATATGTTGCCCAGCGCAATTTCAAAGTCTACGGCGGCAATTAAAGCATCGTCCAGCAATCCCTGCTTGACCCTGGGGGTTATCTCGGCGCGCCCGATTTCATCGAATAACTGCGCCAACTCAACGCCGCCCGCCTGGATATAATCAAATTCGTCGATCATTCCCTGAGCGGCCGCGGCCATATCATTACTCATACTCCCGGTCACATCGGCGGTAGCCCCGGCAACCTCGCGCAGCGCCGCCGTCAGCGGAGATAGCCCCTGACTTACGACCATTGCCGATCCCGCATAGTTCAGCATTGCCTGATCTGCCGATTCAGCCTCTTTTACCATGCGACCCGTTATTTCAACCATGTCCTCCATTGTCTCGGCATAGCCTGCGCCAACAGATGACGACGATAATGCAAAGGTTAACATGGCCTTGTCTGCATAGCCCGCCGCGTTTGCTAGCTCCCAGGTAGCCTGAGACATGACATCAAACTGTTTAGCAGTGCCTTCGGTTACGTTTCCAGATAATAGCAACGCAACCATATAGTCACGCTGATTGTTTGCCAAATCTCCAGACGCGATTGCCTGCGCAACTTGTAAACGTATATAGTTTTCATAAGTTGGTGCCGCGCCCCTGTAGTAGTCTACTAGCCCCCGTTGAGCATTGTCCAATTCTGCAAAACCATCCATGAGCGGTAACAAACCAGCGGCCAGCAAATCCGCGGCTGATCTCTTTAGACCATCAAGGGCATTTTTACCATGCGCTTCTAGTCTCTGCATTTTTCCAACCGTAGAGTCTACCGCACTACCAATTCTTTCAAGCTGCTCCTCGGCCTGCTGCAAAAACGCTTCGTTGAATGCGTCATTGGCGCTCATCCCCGTAGCCTCAAGCGCCTTGACTTTTTCGTCGAATCCATCCACCGCAACGCCCAGCGCATCAAAACGCATGGTTGTTTGGTTGGTCAGCGTCAACACCAGTTGATTCATATTCATATTCAACTGACCGGCAACACTCGCCAATCTCACGGCTTCGTCATGTGTTTTTGCCAACCCCAACGCCATCAGGTCGGTGGCTGCTTGCATCATTTCGGCATTTGATAACATTCCGCCCATTGCGGGAGCAAGATCATTCATCAACGCGCTGCCAGTTGTGCCAATGCTTTCGGCTAACCGGCCAAAGCGTGTCTCTACCAGTTCGATCTGCGCCCCCTCTTTGGCAAAGTCAAAGGCTTTTTTGAGTGCAAATCCACCCGCGATGATACCCGCGCCTGCCATTTTGACTGCATCAAAACTGTCACGCATTTTATCGGCGGCGCTTGATGCCTTTTTCGCTTGTTCCTGGACGCCAGCGAGTTCTTTCTCAAGATTTTTTAACTCATCGCCAGCCAGGTTTAGAGCGTCAATTATTATCTGTATTCTAGGATTCGCCATTTATATAGCCTAATTCGACTGCTTTGGATAGAGCATACTCCAACACGGCAGCTTTCTGCCGATGGCTCTTTGCCCAGGTTGCCCATTCCGTACCGCATCGTTCACGCTCTACGTAGTAGTTCACCACGTTTTCGGCGGCCCTCAGTTTGCGTATCTCTCCAGCTCCAAGCGACCTGCCCAACACAGCATAAACACCAAATCTATCGATGTGGCTCAGTAGTTCTAACTCGTTTGTTATCGGGCCGCCGTCCGCATGTGCATAGGCGGCGGCCACTATTCGTTTGGGAGTTCTTCGGCGTCCTTGTATAGCGCCATAACCTCGCCAATTAGCCAGGCGATTAGCTCGGCAGATGCCGTGCGCGGCGTGGCCGGAAATGTCTCAGGGGTGGGATTGTCAACCCCCGCAATGTTCCATTCCTGGACACAGGCCAGCACGGCAGGGAGCAGCACATTGTCGAATTGTAGGTGTGTCCCTTCGTCACCGAGGGCTTGCCCTTTTCGTATAGCACTTTCTACCGCTAACGCCTGCGGAAACGTCAGCGGATCGCTCAGCGTTACGCTGCCACTAAACCGTTTGACGGGTGAGATTATAACTTTCGCCATTTTTAGGTTTCAGCAGCCGTTCCCCACGCGGGCGCAGTCGAACCCATCACGCGGAATTGTGCGCTGTATTTCATGCTGTCCAAGTCAACGCTATACTGAGTGCAAATAAACCCGCTAGTCGCAGACGATGTTATCCCAAATTGCGGTTCTCCGCTTTCCCAGGCGTGCCGGATACCCACCTGGACATCAAGAGAAAGCGGAGTATTCCCGCCTACAATGCCACTCAAAATAGTGTGTGACCCGGATAGCGTCCCGACGGCCGCCGCTACCGAGTTGTCAAACGGCCCTGAAATACTAATTACACAATCGGCATGTCCGGGTAATACGTTCTTGATCGCATCCTGAAACGCCGTCACTTCGGTTTCATCGTAACTCAATCCGACGCCGTTGATACTATCCACAGGGATAGAGCGCAACGTGCCGCCGCTGTCATCTACGATAAAATCAGTCCATTTTGAAACAGTCCTACCAGTTTGTGTTGCCATAGTTTTCTCCTATATTAGTTGCTACGCTCTCACAAAAGCACTTGCAAACGTAACCGTAGTTGCCGTCCCAAGTGCGATTTGCCATCGTAAATACTGCCGCACTGTTGCAGTTGTACCCAACGCAACAATACCATATTGCACAGAGCTACAATCAATTGATCCACTGGTAGCCCCAGATAATGCTGAATAACTCGAATCGTCGGCGCTATCGTCTACCGATAGCGTCGCCGTGCCATCACCGCTAAATACCATATAGGCAAAATATCCACCAGATGCAGAAGCGGCGCCGTTATCAATACCTGCGCCCGTCGTAGAATTGGCGGCGGTAGCTGCGGCCTTAGCGTGCAATAGCAGCCCCCACGCCTTATCGTATAGTAACGATGTCGCTCTAGCAGACCACATTCCCATCGCTGCGCTAACTGTCAGCATGCCTTCGCCCTCTTCGAGATAGCCGAGTTGTTCGAACTCGCCACAGAACACCGGATCACCAGCGGCAGGCGCGCCACGCATACCAATCGGCAGCATTACAGTGCGCTTTCCCGTTGCTGCGCTCAGCACTGTGTGTATGCCGCTGGTGGCAGTGTTGTCGAAAACGCCGTTTAGCGTACCCATACTAAGCCGGGCATGACCTGGTAAAATATTCTTTACGCCATCCGTTAGCGTTGTGCCTTCGTGTTCATCGAACACGACTTCAAGCGGCCCATAAGAGCGCGTATATCCGCTCAGATCGTATCCGTCAATATAGGCACGTGCATGTTTCAAAATCGTTCTACCGCTCATGCTTTACCGCCTTTTTCGCTGTCGCTTTTTTTGGCACTGGCTTTTCTGTTGGCATCTCAATCTCGCCGGTGAGCCTGACGGCCAGAAGCTCGCCGACCAGCTCGTAATCAACAACAAACCCCGAAATGTCATAATCATCCAAATAAATATGCCCGCTTTCGGCTATTTTTATTTTTGCCATATCGCCCTTCCTAATTAATAAACTCTTGCACGTTAATCAGCACGTCGCATCCAAAATACATCGCGCCGCTTGGATCCTCAACTACGCCAAACGCACCGAAGCCGCCAAACTCTATATCCTCAGCGCCAGATAGATTGTCATTAGCTACGACAGCGTCAACAAACGCACACGCCCTCGCTACCATCGTTGGATAGATTCGTTTCAGCTCTCGCTCGTCCTGTACTGGCTTGTAGAATAGCCTGTAAGTGAGCGTGTATGAAAATGTCCATTTCGCGCCAGAGCCGCTCCCAAAAGTATCACGTTGGATTTTCGGGTTACTGATGAAGTCGGGCGCTGGCATTACGACGCAGCCGTCGCGTTCCAGTAGCTCGTCTTTGATCTCGTCTAAATCTTTGATACTAATGTTTGATACCGATAACTTGCTTATGCTATCGGCCAGCGTTACAGTTCTGATCGCCATTAATTGTACTTCCTGTATCGTTTAATAATTGCCATAGCTGATGCCGGTATATCTTGCGGCGTTATCACAACGCCGGCCGCCGTAACCCTGGCTACGCCCTGCATATTTTGACCTTTGCGGCGTCCGTAAGATGCTTTTGTGATTTCCATGCAAGCAGCGCTAATATCGTCAGGTCTGGTTGCTGTGTAACCCCAAGTGCCAGCGATACTGATTACATACTCATAATTGCTGTCGCTGTCAGGATACCATGCGGTGCTCGACCCTTCCTTGAGCTTGAGCGCGTACTTTGGCGATACGTTGCGCGGTAAAAAATAATACTCAGTGCTGGCAATCGTTGTACCGTTTCCATTCGTTAGCGTTGTTATCGTCAATAGATCGTCATCAAATCGCAGCTCACGGCTGCCGGGGACGCTGAAATAACGCGTTTCCGTGCGAGCATAAAACGTTCGCCCCGTTTGCGCATCAATATAGCGGCTTGCGCTTTCTATCAAATCTTCAATAACGCCATCGTCTGTTGCATCAGTGCTATCAATGCTGGCGTATGCTTTGTATTCGGCAAGCGTTGCGTATCCGTTCGTTATTGCCATCTCTACCAGTCCTCTCTATCCACATACCCCAGGCGCATTAACCAGTTATCCCTGTCGGCGGCCTTGAACGCCATCACAAGCCGCGGCGTAAACTCATATTTCCACTCGCCAGATCGCCCCTTGCGATAGGTCGTGCTCATCTCTTTGTGTCCCATCTCGGTTAGCATCCCGTTGATTGCCGCTTTGCGAATTGCGGCAGTTTGCAAAAATCCCGATACTCCGCTATCTCGCATGGACAACTGATACAAATAATCAAACATGCGCCCGGCTTCTCGCTCAGGCTTATGTATCATGTCTTCGAAGCGCAACCCAAGCACATGCGGGCTATCATGCCACCCGGCGTATGTTTTCCATCGTTCAATAATTCCCGGCCATTCGTCTGTGCCCTCGATAATCGCCAGCATCACCGCCTCTCTGTCTGGCAGTGATTGAAAATATTCAGTGCCTGGGTGGTTTAGGTCAGGATTATCACTGGTGACATGATACGCTTGACTAACAACCACGTCGCGCAAATCACGGTATATAAGTGCCATCCCTATACCCAGGCCAACTAAAAGGGCCTCCAATGCTCGCAAATATCCAGAATGCCCTTTTATAAACTGCCCTGGTCTCAATGCCCCCAAAACAATGGCGGCCTGCGCCAAATTGTGACGCTCAGTTTTCCAGGCATTTGTCCCGAACCAATTATTATCAGCATTGAGTGGTGCAAGCATCCCCACGGCCATGCGCTCGGCCAAATGCAAGCCTGATTTCGGGAACCCGTTTACATACAATTTAGGCGGCTTTATCGGCGCTTTATCGGCTATGCTCGTATATGCCGCCGTTGCAATTACCGCCATATCGGATGATAGCATTGTCATGCTTCCCTCAAATCGCAGACGTCAATCAGGTTCTGGATTGCATCTGCCGCTGCCTGTGCTCCGGCAGCCGAATACTCATAACTCCTGACGGCGGCAGCGGCTTCGTTTATGTCGCCGCCGCTTTGGCTGCGCTCTTGAAAAACGCCCCGCCATATATTAGCCTCTGCCAGAAATTTAGCGTACTGTTTTTCGTAGCGTTTTTTATGTTCTTCCAGCGTGTGTCGGCCTACCATTTGCGCCTGCTCGTATCCATATAATTTTGCTTCGGGAAATAGATCATCAGCATGAACCCGAATGCCTGCGCCCTCCATGCGCCCGATCCAGTACAGCGCGTTGGGTTTCTGATAGCGATACTCGGTCTCGTAATAGTCCATTGCGAAGCCGTGTATATACACTGTGTCCACACCTTCGATGATCGCCATCGCCGCCATGTAATCGAACGAACTGGCAAAGCGGCGCTTGTCGTCGGTGATTTTCAATGCCTCGGACAGCGGGTATTCAACGCTGGCCGGATATTCCGGGCAACTCGCCTGCATGTAGACGGGGAAGTCATGCGGCGCTCTCAGAAATTTAATGTGCAGTTCACGCGTTTCTTTTGTATAGCAGTTCGGGTCTTCGAGATTATCTTTCTGGTGTAGCTCGAATAGCCGGTCAATCCTGAAACCGAACTTGTGGCCGTGGTTGATTGTCCAGACTTCACCATCGGGGAGACTGGTGAAGTCTTTGTTTGCAAAACCGACAAATATAACCACTAGCTAACAGTAGCGCTAAACGGTGTCGCCTCAGATCCGCCGCTTTGCGTGATAAAACCACTCACGTAAAACAAGCCGGTAGCGAGATCGATAAACTCGTAACAATCCCCTACCTTGCCCCCCGTGGCCGTTCCGTTCCCGGTAATCGTGTCATCATCCGTTTCCGCCTTCCAGGCATAAGCGGCGTCGGCATCATCATCAACGCCAACAATGCCGCCCAAGAAACTATCAGACGCGGATGCGGCCTTGATTGAGCCGGCCGTAAATGCGGTTTTAAGAATGACAGTATATCGGTAGCCTGTACCGGTTGCGGCTGGCAACGTGATAACACCGTCAGCATCATCATAGTAAACAACACGATTGCCATGCGTAGCCGCCGTTAATGACAGGTTGCCGGTCGCGGGCGCAACTACCTGCCCGGACATATCTGCAACGGCATTAATTTCAGCGGCGGTAGCAGTACAGCCATCCATGATATTTAGCTCAGCGGCGGTAGCAGTCACCCCGGCCAAATCGGTCGGGTCTGCAACGCCCTTTCTCAAAACATAGGTATCGCCCATTTTTTTTCTGTCCTTTCACCTCGGCATTTCTGCTGTCAGGTGACTCAAGGTTTATGGGGGTCACTTAATCAGTGACCCCCTGGTCAACTAACTAACTAAACAGTGACGTTGTAGGAAATCGCAGCCGCTTCTGTGTCGCGTTGCGCCAGTCCGAGCCGGGCCAATGCCACGATCTCGGTAGCGTCAGCGCGCGCAATGCGGGTGGTTTCCATCGTCATCCGGCGACGGAAGCCAAGCAGCCATTGATCCCAACGTACGGCCAAAATAGAGCCGGTACTGTTGTTTGCAGTGGAGTCTTGATCGACCTTGCCGCTGGAATTGGCCTTGCGGACAGCGCTCTTGTAGTGCATAAAGTATGATCGGTACAGATCGTACCCCCACAACTGCGCCAACATGCCGTCTTTCAGCGTGGCTTGCTGCCAAACGTCCTGAGTTTTTAACTCCGCCTGTTCGAGCGACTTCCAATAAACGTTGGGATCAACGATAAACGCGACCTTAGTCACATCAGCAGCATTTAGCCCGGCAGCGCCCATCAGCTTCACGGTTTCCAGATAGTCCTCAACAGTCAACGCCCCGGCGCTACGGCTGTTGGCCGTGGTTGTCACCAGCGGCGATTTGCGGAAACCGTTGAAAAGCAGGTGCAATTCTGTACCGGCCTGCGCGCCAGTGGCTGCAATATCATTGATATTAGTGCTTGCGGCAGTAGCGGTATCGCCGTCAATAATGGCGTGTTCCAACTGCTCCGCACCAGCCTTCTCTAACTGAGCGCGCAACTGTGCCACGAACGGAATCAGAGAATCCTCTTCCAGTTCGCCAGACCACAAAACGCGAGCGCCCATTTTCGAGAGGGTCAACGACTTCTTGGCCGTTCCCATCTGCGAGCTGGTAATCGTGGTGTTGGGCCATCCGCTGGTCTGAGTATCGGTAACCTCGGCCACTTTGTAAAAAGTGGGGTCGCCGCTTTCCAGCGGGATCGTGATACTCTCATGCCCAGGAGGAACTTCAATGCTGGGCAAATTGGCGGCGACGAAAGTGCCGGCACGGATGGCTTCCCACAGTGCTTGCGAGTAGGCCACGCCTACCCATTCATCGCCATAACTGGTCAAATCCTGTTGCTGGATTTCGTCTGCCTTGATACCAACGGCTTTCATCGCCTTTCGGCCAACTTCGCCAACACGGCCCTTGTCCTCGGCCAGTTTGACAGCGAGTGCCTTTCTCGCAGATTCGGATGCCCCGTTGCGACTATCGCCGCCACGTTTGGCAGCGTCCAATACACCCACCAAAACGGCCTGATCTTCTGAGCTGAGATTATCATATTTCCACAGTTCAGAATGCTTAGCAATCGTAACATTGTCGGGCAGTCGGCGGCCTTTGGCGGCGGCCTTCTCTTTGTCTTCAGCTTCTTTTTCCTGCTGCTCTTTGTAGGCTTTGACGGCCTCAGTTTTGGCAGCTTCGATTTCGGCCAGACGATCATTTTCAGCTTCGATTTCGGCCTCATGTTCTGCGCGCCCCGCGGCTTTTGCGGCTTCGAGCTGCGCCTTAAGTTCTTTCTCGTCCATCTTGTTTTTCTCCATGTGTTTTACGTTTGAGTTGTTTATGGTCTCGTCCTGCTGGTTGTCGCTCGCCGCCTTGGCCAGGTTTTCACCTGCTCCGCCGTTGGCCTCTGGTTCTGCGATTTCCGGCATTTCGATACCGGCTTGCTTATAGATGCTCTTCATCACCGGCAACGCAACAGCGTACCCGTTCGCAGGCCGCCGTCCATCGCCAATGTCGAAAACAGATAACTCGGCGACGGGCCAATGTAAAATATGCCCGTCTTTGGCAATGCGCACTAGATGATTGATCGAACCGCTCGACGCTCGCGCTAGCCCGTCTTTTGCGGCTTGCCAAACCCGCTGTGCTAGTTGACTTGTCTTGTCTAGCACCACCCTGTACCAAACCCCGTCAGATCGTTTTTCACTTCCCGTTGTCTTACCAATAAACTCAGGGTCGCCAAGCGGTTCACCGTTCGGGCCGAAACCGTGATAGTACACAACGGGCGGCAACGCGAACTTGTCATCATGCAGATTAGTCGATGCGTCAAAATACTCGCCGTCAGCGTCCCTACCCCCGTTGGGGCCGCCATAGGGTACTCCGCGCACCTCTAGCTGCCAGTCATCCAATGCCTTGATGTATATCAAATTTTTGCTCATATCTCACTCAATCAAACTGGGAACGTTTGTTCTAGTCGTTTTGATTATAACATATCCTTATGCAATGACAAGTCTGCCGGGCGCATTCCTTCGCCTTTTGTGTACTCGCTCAGGAACCACCGCGCCGGGTTGCCATCATCGCCAACCAGTATCATCATGGACACCAGTACCGGCTTTCCCTCAGCCTTTCGTGGTGATTGCAACCGC
>Ga0233430_1002482_pt1 | contig 21226 bp, 18 predicted proteins | sample SI_118_April2016_2_FD_179883 | JGI IMG/M metagenome (GOLD analysis project Ga0233430, IMG submission 179883) | Seawater microbial communities from Saanich Inlet, British Columbia, Canada - SI_118_April2016_150_MG | ecosystem: Environmental > Aquatic > Marine > Inlet | place: Canada: British... | reverse complement strand
ATTAAATTTTTCTGAAAATTAGAATCCATGCCAATTCCGTCCAACTGCTCGGCCAAGCCGTTAATTTGTGAAACTTCTAAAGAGATTGTGGTAGTACTTTGATCATGAGCAAATTGACGAACTTCTGTGAAGATATTCTCTTCCATTTCAGGGGAAATTCCCTCAAGTATTTCATTTGTAATCACCAACAAACACGAATCGTTCAGAGTTGCTATTTCATTATCTACCCCAGTCAGCTCTAAAGGATGAGGTCCGTTGTCTTCTGATTCTTCAGCTACCATTTTATCTCTGCCTTCTTTAATTTACTTTATATTCCATTACAGTTTAACACATCATTCAAACACAGATCCAAAACTTTCTGAAGCATACAAATTCATAAGATACCAAGTATCGCTATCAAGTGGGGCGTCATCAACCATTGAAGAAGCAATTCCCATTCCCGAATGCACAGTTTCTGCTGCTAAAGGATTAGGCACAGCTCCTTCTGGCAAGTTTAGAGACCCATCGACAACTGGAACTCCATTAATGTGTTTCATATAATCTAATCTCATATTGTGTGACAGACTAGAATCAACATTTATTAAATTGACTCCACTTCGTTGTGCCAAACCAGCATAAGTTTCATCTACAATCAATCCTGGAGTAGTATTAGTAGGAGCAAAAAATCTGGGACTTCTCATAAATTCGATTGGTGAATGACCATGAGCTATAGTGTCAGTGCTAAATATGTCGGCATAAGCTACTAGAGCATCTCCCCAAATTTCTTCATTTTGATAAAATTGAAGTTCCCCACTCATCATTTTTTGTAACCAATCTAATTCGACTATGTTGTCTAAACTTTCTGGATCACGTAAGGCATTAGCTGTTATTGAAGAGGCTTGCTGATTAATGTTCCCAGCAACTTCAGTAGCGGGTAAATTTAACTCGGACACCGCCTTTTGTATAGTCATCACTTCTTCTGGAGTTATTTCTGTCATAGTAAAAAATTTAGTATCCAGAATTCCTTGAACTTGATCAGAAAGATCGGGGTTAAGCACTGCCAAATCTGCCAAATTGTCCTCTGACAAAGCCAACAGCGACAAGTTAGCAGTATCATTATGCTGCAGCAATACTTCTGGTCCTCCTCGATAAGACTGAGCCGTAGTAACATAGTCAAGCTCGCCTAACATATCAGCAGTACCACTCACATCAACTAACCCCGCGTCTATCTCAGCTCCCGATAATCGTTTTCCCATTATTCCGGCTACTAGCTCATCTTCTCCTCTAATTGATCCTGCTACAGCTGTAGCATATCTTGGCTCCCAATTACCAGCCAAGAGTGTAGCTCTATCTCCATCCACTCTGAGAAGATCCTGAATGAAATTAGTTTCCATGCTATTTGCTTGATCTCTAACCTCAATTAGTCTTTCTAAAGCTTGATATCCTGGATCAGCAATATCATCTAGAGTACTATTTTTACCAAAGTAATCACCTGTAGTAACAAATCTCCTCCCGGTCGCATTTCCACTAGCATCTATTAAACCCTTATCGTATAAAAGCACGTTAAGTTCATTGGGATTCATAGCATGAATATCACCCAAAACTGTTAGGCTATCTGACACGGTTGGCATTCCCTGAGCATAAACATTAGTCAAGCCTTCTCTAGCTCTCTCAAAAACATTACCCGTACTACCCTTAAAACCACTCGCAAATAACTCTGTTCCTTCTTTAAATCCCTGATTGGCTAACGTTCCTTTAGTAGCTGTAGTTACCACTGCCTGACCCACAGCTTGCACTTGCTCACCAAAAGCTAAGGTTTCAACTCCCTTAGCAAAGCTTTGTGAGGCTATGTTCTGCAGAGCCACATTTCTGACACTAGCTGTAAAATCACCCGCACTGACTGCCGCGCCACCAACTGCCAATGCATCTCCCATTCTTTGAAGAGACATGTGAGTGCGATAGTACTCTGCTTCCTCATCAGACATCCCGATTTGATGAAATAGTCTATTGGATGTATCAATGAGTTCATTGACTCCTAAATAATATCCCACCCCCACCGAAGCCCTCCCAACTCCGCCTAGATCATTATTATTTCCCATGGCTATGTTGTAAGTATTTACAATACGGTTCCCCCCGATAATAGGTGCATTTAAAACTGCTTGTCTAAAATCAGATTGATTCCACTGCCCTAAGGCTTCAGCAGTACTCACAAAAAGATCTACATATCTATTTCTTACCTCCTTAAGATCTTCTTCAACTCGAGCTTTCTGTACATTAATGGATGTTGGAGCTCCATACGAATTGTAATATGATGTCAAACCACCACCGGCTGCATATCCAACTCCAGTACTAGAATATGGATTGTAAGTTGTAGGGATTTCTTTTTCATCTATGACTAAAGATGTGATGGCAACTTGTTGCGGAGTATCCTCTTCAGGTTCTTCTTCCTGATCGTCATTAGTATTGTTAGAAGTAGATTGAGCAGCCTCTTCTTTTACTGACTGCTCTTCCCTGGCTAATTGCTCTTCTTGCTTAAGTGCTTCTACATATTTAGCTCTATCGCTTTCTAATTGTTTTAGGTCAATCCCCATAACTTTTAATACTCCATTGAGCTCGCCATACTTTTCTTTAGGATCATAACCAAAAATTTCTGAGAATTTATCTGAGGCAATCTGACTGAGTTGATTTTCATTTTCTGCAGTTACTAATTGCTGGTACATTTCAATAGCTACTTTACTAATAGTAGTTTGTCGGGCGGTAGAAGCAGTAAGAAGATCAAGTTGTTGGTATCTTTTGTCAAAGGACTCGTCTGCAATAATTTTTTGATTAAAATCATAGATAGCTTGCTCGGCCTCTGACAAACCACCCTTAGCATCTAAAGCTGAATTTTCAGCTATAGCTTGTTTTTTAAGTACTTCTGCACTAGTTAGAGACGATATTAGAGCTTGAGCTTTCAATAGTTCTGCATTAGCTGCACTAGGATCAAATAGACCATCAGCTGAAAAAGGGATACCATATGTTTTTTCATATAGTTTTTCTAGTTGAGAAAAATCTCCATTAGCTTTGTATGTATCAGTGGCTTGCTTCCAGTCATCATAATTAGCTTCAATTTTTTCTAAATGGGCATAACAATAGTCGCCAGTAGCATTGTCACAACTATCAGTTCTGGTGGGCATTACTAAATAGCCATTGATGGTCGAACCATAGGCATAACACGTTCCATTAATTGCTAGACCATCTCCACCACAGCCAGTTCCTAAATCTTCTTCTGTTCCAATTGTCGTAGCAACTTTTTGTGCTTCAAAGCCTAAATCTTGATATATTTCTTTTTTTTCTAAATATGGATAGTCGTAACGACCTGATTCTGCCACGATATATCCGCCCGCTATTTCATCTCCAGGCATATAGCAAAAGCTATTCATCCACACCCCATCGCATCCTCCTTCAGAGTTGGCTCTAGCACCAGTGTATGAGGTTGATAGCACTCCTTTATTGTTTAAGTCTCCACCTTGATCAACAGCTATCCTGGCACCATCTTCATCAACCACAACACAGTTACTGTCATTAATATCACATGAACAATATGGATCACCAACACTACAGTTTCCACTGGCTTGTTGTCTAATGTCTTGACTTTGTTGGGTTAAAAAGTAGGCAGCGGCTACGCCAATACTCATCAGTAGAAAGAAAATACCTCCTAGAATATACCGTCGTCGAGCAGATCTATTGACCATAACAATAACTTCCCTTGATTAGGGATACTAGATCTAGTTTAAAGAAACTTAAAAACTAAAGCAACTACCTTGCTTTTTTGTTTTGTGAAAATACTAAAATGGCCAGATTCCATTTTTGAGCTCAAATACCACAGTCACTACAGATTTGACTTCAATTTCCTCATGACCACTTCCTTCGGTTTGCTCTCCCATCGTTTGAGAGGCCATGATTGTGCTTCCGGTTTCACTATTTGAACCTTGTTCCATGATTGAGATAACTTTTCCTACTCTAGCACCAGATGCTTTGGCAAGCTCTTTAGCTTTTTCCCTGGCATCTTTCACTGCCAGCTTCATGGTTTCTTCTTCAACTTGTTCTTTTTCTTGAGTTAGATATATGGGAGAAGTAACTGTAGTCTCCATTGTATAAAGCTCCTTAATTAAAGCGTCTACCTTCGATATATCATTTAAAGTAATTTGTGCTCCCCTAATGTATACGTATTGATTTCCAGACAAATTGCCAGCCACACTTAAATTTTGTCTAGGTAGTAATTGAAAAGGAGCATTATTTATTTCACTGGGATTATAAGCTTGAACCACGGCCAGTGCGCTATTAAAATCTTGCTCTCCTGCTGCCAAAGTTTGAATTTTTGTTTTACCCTCTGAAGAAAGAGTAAAAACCAACTGAGCTTGATCGGCAACAATATTTTTTGCACCTACTCCAACTAAACTCACTGAACGAACTCCTTTAGGGCGAAGAATTAAATAAATAACACTGCAGAGAAAAACTATTGCTAATAGCTTTATATTTTTAGAATTACTTAGCCAACTTAAGTTGAATCCTGCATTTTTATTAGTAGCTGGTGGGCTCGATGCAACAGCAGGTTGTTGCGAGACACCGCCGTTAATTGGGGCAGCAACTCCGATATTGCTTTGGTTTTGATAATTAGGCTGAAATTGGGCAGACATTCACACAACCTTTCTTTTAGAGAAATAATTTACCTATTAGATAATAATTTACTTAATAATTCAGCAGCTTCTTGACGAGGCACTAACTCTTGTCCAGGAGCTACCGGATAATCCTTAATGTGATTAAATAAGATAACACTTAAAGCACCCTGTCGTTTTGAGTATTCTCCTTTAAACAAACCTCTCAAAACAATAATTTTTAACATTAAATTTTTCTGAAAATTAGAATCCATGCCAATTCCGTCCAACTGCTCGGCCAAGCCGTTAATTTGTGAAACTTCTAAAGAGATTGTGGTAGTACTTTGATCATGAGCAAATTGACGAACTTCTGCGTAAATACTCTCTTCCACTTTAGGGGAAATTCCTTTAAGTTCTTTAGTTGTAATTGCAAACAAACACGAATCATTCAAAGTTGACACTTCATCTAAAGAAGTGCCTTCTTCTGAAGAAACAGGGGTGTCATCTAACTCTTGATCTGCCATTATTACCGCTTTCTCTAATTTATTTTATTATTCTATTATAGTTTAATACATTACTGAAATAGCATACCTGATGAACGCTTTGTTTGTTACTAGCAATCAGTTCTGTAAATACCCAAAGCTTTCTTCAATATATAATTTACTAAAATAAAGAGTCTCTCTGGCAATTGGTTTAGGATCGACCTGTATAATGTATCCTCCATCAACAGATGCATTGGGCAAGGAAGAAACAATTCCCATTTCTGAATGCACTGTTTCTGCCACTAGAGGATTAATGATGACATCATCTGGCAAAACTGTAGCTCCATTAATAATTTCTGCTCCTTCGATATAAGTATCAAAATCCACTCTCGTATAGGGAGATAAGTTAGAATCAACATTTACTAAATTAATTCCATTATGCTGTGCCAAGCCACCATATGATTCATCTAGGAACGTACCTAGAGAAGTGTCTGTGGGAGTGAAAGCTCTAGAATCACTCAACCATTCAATCGGTGAGTGGCCATGAACAATAGTATTAGTATCAAACATATCGGCATAAGCCACCACAGCATCTCCATAAAGTTCATCATTTTTGTAGAATTGAAATTCCCCACTCATCATTTTATGTAACCTATCTAGGTCAACTACATTATCTAAATTTTCTGGGTCACGTAAGGCGCTAGTTATGATTGAGGAGGCTTGTTGATTAATGTTCCCTGCTACTTCAGCAGCAGACAAATTTAACTCAGATACAGCCTCTTGCATAGCTATCACTTCTTCTGGAGTTATATCTGCCACAGTAAGTGATTTAGCATCCATAATTTCTTGAACTTGACCAGAAAGACTGGGGTTAAGCGTTGCTAATTCTGCCAAATTATCCTCTGACAAAGCTAATAGCGATAAATTAGCACCATCATTATGCTGCAACAATAGATCCGGGCCCCCTCGATAGGCTGGAGTCACCGCAACATAATCGAGCTCACCCAGCATATCAGCAGTACCACTCACATCGCTTACCCCTACGTCTATTTCAGTTCCCACCAAACTTTTTTCCATAATCCCAGCTACAAGCTCATCTTCTCCTCTGACTGTTCCTACTACAGCTGTAGCATACCTTGGCTCCCAATTACCAGCCAAAAGCGTGGCTCTATCTCCATCCATTCTAAAAATATCTTGAATAAAATTAGTCTCCATATTGTTTGCCTGATCTCTAACCTCAATAAGTCTTTTTAGAGCTTGAGTTCCAGGATCACCAACAGCATCAAAATTAGTATTTTTACCAAAATAATCACCCGTGACAGCAAATCTTTTCCCAGTTGCATTTCCACTCGCATCAATTAAGCCATTATCATAAAAAAGCACATTAAGTTCGTTGGGACTCATAGAATGAATATCACCCAAAACTGTTAAACTATCTGATACAGTCGGCATTCCCTGAGCATAAATATTAGTCAAACCTTCCCCTGCTCTTTCAAGAATGTTGCCCGTAGAATTTTTAAAACCACTCGTAAACAATTGGATTCCATCATCAAACCCTTGACTAGATAGTGTTCCTTCGGTGGCTGTAGATATTACTGCCTGACCCACAGCTTGTGCTTGTTCGCCAAGAGTCAAAGTCTCAACTCCTTGGGCAAATTGTTGTCTAGCTATGTTACTTACTGCCACATTTCTGACACTGGCTGTGAAATCGCCAATGCTAACTGCTGCACCACCAACCACAGCCGCATCTCCCCATCTTTCACTCACATGTGTGCGATAGTATTCCGCCTCATCGTCAGACATACCAGTTTGATAAAACAGTCTATTAGAAGCATCAACCACTTCATTAACACCCAGATAATATCCCACTCCCGCTGCGGCCCTACCAACTCCACCCAAATCATTATTATTTCCCAAGGCAATATTTATGGAGTCTTTATAACGATTTACTCCAACAACAGGTGCATTTAAAACTGATTGCCTAAAATCAGATTGATTCCATCTATCTAAAGCTTCACCCGTACTTACAAAAAGATCCACGTATCTATTTCTTGCCTCCTTGAGATCTTCTTCAACCCTAGCTTGTTGCACATTAATAGACGTTGGAGCACCATACATATTCCCCGTATAAGGATTTGTTATAACTATATCTTTGTTTTCATCAGGTCTTTCTGGTTGCTCCCCATATGAACTCTGCCAGGTATACGTTCTACGATCGTCAATAGCAGCATCAGCCACTGGCTCATCAACAGTTTGGGTAGTTGGTGGTAAGTTGTATTCAGGCCTAGAAGGATTAGTAGGCTGAGTATCTTCCATATCGTATTCAGGTCTGCCAGTATTAGTGGGTGGTTGATCATCTATTGTAATAGACGTTACTACGACTTCTTCCGGAGCTTCTTCAGGTTCTGCCTCATCTTCTAAGAATTCTTCATATTGACTCGTATAGCGATCTACCACCGTAGTATCTGCCTCATCTTCTGTAATTTCTGGAGCTTCTCCAAATTTATCTTCTTGAAATTCTCTGGCCTCATCAATACTCCCACCCGTGCCAGTTTCACCCAAAGAATCTGGTTCAGGATTAGAACTGTCATTAGAATCAGATGATTCACTCTCATCTGTTTGATATGTTCCATTTGGTAAAGCTATACATACTTCTCCACAGTCAGCTTCGTTAGTAACTATTACCAACTCACTTGTTACAGGTTTGTCAGTTGTAGATTCACTTTTTTCTGTTCGATAAGTTCCATCTGGTAATAGTTCACAAAGATCTCCTAGACAATCATCTTTACTAGTCACCACTTGTGTTTCACTTGCTTCTTCTGGTTCTGTCCCCATCATTAACTCTCTAGCTCTTTTATCTCTTTCTTCAGCTGACATGACAACGTCATAATTCACCACACTGGCTTGTTGTCTAATGTCTTGACTTTGTTGGGTTAGGAAGTAGGCAGCGGCTACGCCAATACTCATCAGTAGAAAGAAGATCCCACCTAGAATATATCGTCGTCGAGCAGATCTATTGACCATAACAAGAACTTCCCTTGATTAGGGATACTAGATCTAGTTTAGAGAAACTAGGGAGAAAAAGCAATTAAATAATTTTCTTTTCTTTCAAGACAGCAATAATTTTGTGGTGAATTTTTTTCTTACTTAACAACTCATCATTTTCCACGCAATCTATTATTTCCCAATGTTTGTATCGCTTGGCTAATTGTTGATACATGGCGATTGATTTCTTTTGATGATCGAGGTCTTTTTCTGCCTCATCTCTTTTTCCATCGTTATTTTTCTTCTTTGATTTTTTATCTAATAGTTTTTGAGAGATTTCTGCTGGGACATGTAAAAAAATCACCATGTCTTCTTTGGGCAACTTATGCTCTTTATACTCCATGTCATAAATCCATTTAAGGAAACTCGCTTGATTCTTGACTGGTAATTTTGAAGCCTGATGAGCCATATTGGCAGAAGTATAGCGATCAGCCACCACGATATTATTTTCTTCCAACCACTCAATCATCTCATCGCGGGCCGTCAGTCTATCTAGAGCAAAAGCCAGTGATGAAAGATAAGGACTCACTTCTCTATTACCACCAAACTCTCCCTTCAAAAACCTAGCCACATGTTGACCATGAAATGAAGTGTGATAACGCGGAAATGAGATGAACTTGTTTTTGATCTTATTTTTTTGAAGATATTCTAACAACATCTCAGTTTGAGTAGCCTTGCCCGCTCCGTCTGCTCCATCAATGACTACTAGTTTGCCTGTAATTTTCTGTTGATGACCAAAGTGAGTAAAATTTTTCTTTAAGACCGATTTGAGGTTACTCTTTGTATAGTGATCCACATAGAGCTCATTGTGACCTTCAATCATAATCGACAATGAATGACCATTATCTTTATAAAAAAGGGCTAAGACTGGAATGCCTTGATCCAAAGCTTTTTCCATCAAAAGAGCCGTTCCCCAGGAAGGAGCAGTTACTTCAGCCACCATCACGTCGGCTTGTTGGACAGTCTCCACCTCTCGTTCAAAAAGCTCGCTTGGTTTGAGCCCGCCAGTGGGATCTATGGAAGGATCAATCACGTGTTTGGACAATACCTCATGACCCAATTTTTCAATTTCCGTAACAATTTTTTTATATAATGGCAGATATTCTGCTCTTTCCAAACTAACCGCGGCGCCAAAATAAATTTTCATATTTTTAACCCGAAAAACGAGATTACTTTCATTTGATAATAGCTCAAATTACATCCCCTGCCAATTGTCTCCCATTAAATTTTTGTCATTACTTCGCTAAAGTTGCCAACTAGCCTGAGATAATTGAAGTGGTTTGGCCAATATTGTTGATATTCCCAAAAAAAACTAATTTTTCTCTAGTGCGGCTGCTATTTGACTCAGAACTGTTTGTCTACCTGCTTCGTTTTCAATAGGGTTTCCTTGTCCATCTTCAGTCAACCAATTAATTTCATCGGGATCCAATGTGACAATAGGAATTTCAGGAGTTGATACTCCCAAGCGACTATTAACTTCTTCAGGAAGTAATAATCCCGCTTTTGTTAATATCTCCCAATAATCTATTTGTGACTCCCAATAAGCTACCGGTACTCCCACTTCTGCCATTCTAGCTTCTTTTGCAGCCCCAGTTGAGTTCTTTGCTCTTGTTTTGATCGCTTCTTTCGTATGCTCTCCCGTTTGTCGACGAGTGTGAATCCTCATGATGGGACTAGGAATAATTGGCAAGCATCTGACTAAAACATCACAATAACATTGATAGTCCTCATCAGTCAAAATACCATCCTGATGGAGTAAATGAACATACATGAAATGGTGCCAGGGTGGACCTCCCCAAATAACAGGAGCTTCCTTCATTTTCATTTCAACTTCAAAAGATTGAGCTATAGAATCAACTAAAAAAAACATTTGGGATTTAAATGCAAAAGGATTTGGTTTCGTTCCATTCTTAAGAGCCTGATAATATTCTTCATGTGCGGGATTCTTAGTAGGTGAAGTTTCATCTATGCCCACTGCTCCGAAAACGAATTTTATTAAAAATTTTAACAACTCACTTTTTCCTGAGGCGGTATGACCTTCAATTGAATAGGGGCCACTTGGAAGCTGAATAAAATTTTCTTTAGTCACTTTGGTGAGATTAATACAAACTATATCTAAGATGCAACTACTAATTCAGACTATACTCAAGTAATAAGGTTTGCGCAGATAAATTTTGAATTTTAACTAATTTTAATTTTTGATCAATACTTTGATTAAATAATCTTACTCCGGCACCAAATATTAATGGCTCGATTGTTAAATAGAGTCTCTCCACTACTCCAGCCTGTACAAACAAGGTATAGATACTAGCCCCACCAGTAACAGCTACTTCATTAAAACCTAATTTCTCAAGCTGCTTTAGCAACTCTTCAGGTTGGGCTTGAGTGTAATAAACTTGACCTTTTTCTAGTTGATGCTGATTCTCTACTAGTTTTGATTCATCTCCCTGACGGGAATAAACTACCGTCACTCTTTCTGGGAGTGCCTTACCCATAGTTTCATAAGTAGCTCGCCCCATAACTATAACTCCAGCCTGTTTACTTCTTTGACTAAACCAAACTGCATCTTCCTTACTGGTCCAACGAGTTGATTTTTGGTGGGCATCTTTGGCAATAAAACCATCAGCTGTTAAGGCGGCGATAATAAAACAATGCATATAATATCCCTTTTTATCCTAAAACCCAGTAGAGCCTAAGCCCCCGCGGTCTTTATTTCCTAATTTTGTCACTGCTTCTACTTCCACCTTTTCTCGTGGGAGAATAATTAGCTGAACAATTCGCTCACCTTTTTTTATCATCACTTTTTGATCAGTAAAATTAAACAAGACCGCTTGATACTCATCATTGTCACCACAGTAATCCTCATCACCCACTCCAATTCCATTGGCTATCATCAAACCTTTTTTGTGCAGAGAACTTCTAGCGGCTAATAAAGCCCAATGATCTGAGGGTAATTCAAGAGCAATATTTAACGGCACATAAGCTATTTCTTTGGCAGCAATAGTCACATTCATGCGTGCATACAAATCTAAAGCTGCCGCCCGATTGGTTTTATATGCTGGTAAAGGTAAGTTTTTGTCAAAAAGCTTAATTTTGAGTTTTATCATCTTTTCTCAACTCAACTTTTAACTGACTATATGGTACAACAACTCTATGTTATCTGTTCCCACAAATCCTGATACGAAAAAAAGTCCCGACGTTCAATATCACAATACTTTAAAGCTTGTTTTGGAACAAGGTAAACGGATTAAATCTCAAACTGGAACTGACACTTTGACTTATCTAGCTCCGCCCTCAATGCGCTTTGACCTAGAAAATGGTTTTCCGATGATTACCGAACGCAACATGGCTCCAAATTTTAAAAAAGTTCCCACAGTCTGGAAACAAGCTTTGGGTGAAATAATTGGTTTTATCAACGGTGCTCGTACACAAGCAGAGCTGGAAACTTATGGCTGCCACTGGTGGCGAACCTGGGTGAGCGAAAAAAAATGTCACAAACGTGGCCTAGAAACTGGTGACTTAGGACCTGGCTCATACGGAGCAGCCTTTCATGACTTCCCCACCGCTGAGGGTGAATCATACAACCAAATTAAAAACATTGTTGAACAAATTATTGAATTACCTCATCTTAAAACTCATTTTATTTCACCTTGGGTTCCTCAGTACACTATTCGTGGTCAGAGCAAAAAACAAAAAGTAGTGGTTTGTCCCTGTCATGGTTGGATGCATATCATGATCCAAGAAGGTAAAATAAACCTCCATATGTTCCAACGCTCTGGAGACATTCCCATTGGCGTGCCCTCAAACATGGTTCAATATGCTGCTCTAACCATGATGATCGCTCAAGCTACTGGTAATAAACCCGGGACTTTTATCCATACTATTTCTGACGCTCATATCTATGTGGACCAGGTCGATGCAGTCAAAAAAATGCTCTCTCGCGAACCACTTCCTTTCCCTACCATGACTTTGAAAACTGATAATACAGATATTTTCAAATTTAGAGTCGATGATTTTGAGCTAAGTAATTATAATTCTCATCCAGGTATTAAAAATATTCCCGTCGCCATATGAAAAACCAACACGTTGATTTAGATAATGCTAGAAACGATGAACAACGGGCTGTAATGCAAGAAATCATTGAGGCTGGTCACTGCCCTTTTTGTTTAGAAAATTTTAAAAAATACCAACACCAACCATTTCTAAAAGAAACCAAACACTGGGTGCTAACGACCAATCGTTGGCCTTATAAAAATGTCAGGCATCATTTACTAATCATTCTCAAGGCTCATAAAGAGATGTTGGAAGAATTAACTCCAGAAGAAGGAGCTGATCTAATTGAGATTCTCTCTTTTGCCCAAAAACATTGCCATGCTCCAGGGGGTGCTTTTGCGATGCGATTTGGTGACACCAATTACTCAGCCGGTACCATCGCTCACCTTCACGCCCAATTCATTGTGCCAGAGATTAATGATCCTGATTTCAAACCAACTCGATTCAAGATCGGCAAAGATAAAGAGAAGCAAACTACTCCTTCACCTAATTAATTCTTCCCCTATAATCCCTATCATAATATGTCAGAAAATGAAGACAGTATTTTGCGTGAAGCTGCCAGAGCTGTTATTTATCGGATTAGAGACGGACAGGCTGAGATATTCTTGGGCAGGCGTCTAGGTTCAAGTAATCTAGAAAAAAATAAATTTCAATTAATCGGTGGTGCTCAAAAAGGAACCGAATTTCCCTTAGACACCATGATTAGAGAGCTGATTGAGGAAATTAAAGAACTAACTCCAGCTGATGAGAGAGCGCTTCGCAATGAACTAAAGGCCATGGGTAGACTCGAAGACGAAACTAGCAGCTGGATAACTCGCAGCTTCTTTTTATTAATCACCGATGTTTTAGATCAAGATGAGATCAGCCTAGGTACAGAGGAAATGGAAGTAGCTCACTGGGTGACTCGAGAAAATTTAAAAACCATTTTAATTGCTTTTAACCACCCACAGATATTAGATGGATTTTTTGACTGGATAGAGAGTCAGCCTAATCCTGAACCTCAATCAACTCCACCCCCTGAGCCTTCATTAAGTCTGCACCATCTAATGTCGAGTATCCTTCTTTATAGAACAGGCGCTTTACTCCTGAGTAAGCTATCAAGCGTGCACAAAATGGACAAGGGAAAGTAGTCACATATAAATCTGCCCCTTCAAGAGCAATGCCTTGCGCGGCTGCTTTAGCAATTACTGCCTCCTCAGCATGCAAAGATGTGGAGACCTCAAACGCTTCACCTCGGCTAAAATTAGCCCGCGGATCACCCAAAACATATTGATTTTGATCAGAAGGAAGGTGCTTATTATGTGCTATTGAAATCAACTGCTGATCTTTAGCGACTGCGGCTGCAGTTTGGCGCCACCAGTCAAGGCTCCGCTGGGATTGTTTGACCACCTGACCCATTAACTGCTGGTGTAACTCATCAGTAGTGATTTGACCATCTGGCGTGATATCTTTTTCTTGCTTAGTCTTCGCTTTACTCCAGCGTAAAAAAATTGAGTCCTGTCTAACTTGCTGATCAGTAAAAAATTCTTCTTTAAGCCAATCGCTGATCTCATCCTCTGACATGATGAGCTCTTCATACTCAGCCAGCTCTTTAATTTTGAGCTTATCTTGGAGATGAATTACCGTTCTAGCTGGAAAAAGAGTTTGTAGGGAATTTACAATTTGGACTGTCTCTAAAGCTCGAATATCTTTTTGAATCGACCTGAATTTTTCATTCAAAAGCTGCTTATCAATGATGATTAAATCGGCCTGAGGATATTTCTTAAACAACTCTAGATAGCCAGCATGTACAACTGGCACATAGGCTACAATTGCGGCTTTATTTGTGGTCGCCATTTTTTAGCTCCTCGATCATCTCTTCCATCACCTTAATAAATTTTTTACTTAAGGTCTTAGTGATTTCTTTAGCTGCTCCAATCTGCAAACGACGAAGTTTGGCACTGGTGGTGGTAGTGGCCATGGGCTTTAGTACCACCACTTCTTTGCAAATGATTTTAAGATGCTCAAGCTGCTCTAAAGAATAAGTTTCGTCGGTAGCAATTAACACATCAGGTTTAATTAAATTAATTAGATTGTATTTAGGAACTTTTAATTTTTTCAAAACCACATAATCAATTGGAGACAAATAAGTCATCATCTCTAAACGCTCTTCCTCTGGCACCACTGGTCGATTGGGGCCTTTTCGTTTTTGAATTTTTTTATCGCTATCTACACCCACAATTAAAACATCACCATACTTTTTAGCCTCCCTGCAGTAACGACCATGACCGATGTGAACCATGTCAAAACTACCTTGAGTTAAAACTATTTTTTTGCCTTGCCGACGCAATTTTTTAACAATAGGAACAATTTTTTCGGCTTGGAGAATGATCTTGTCTGATTTAATCACGGTTTTCATTGTACATAATTGAAGTGTATAAAGCATGTTTGTTTATATATTCAAAAACTGACTCATTCAGTAACTTGCTCACATCTTTTCCAGCCTCCAACCTTTTTTTCACTGCTGTTGAAGAGGCTGCTATTTCTGGAAAATCAACCAATAGACTCATCCCCTTCAAACTTGTTTTCAACTCAAAGCCTTCTCGAGGATAAACATAAAAATTAAAATCAAGTAGCTTAGGATGCCCAGCTAAAAAATCATCAAATCTTCCCAAGTATTCTGAGCCCATCAACCATGAGAAGTCATGCTCTGGATGTTTTTTTGAAAAATAAACTAAAGTCGGATAGGTAAAACCTACGTCTAGGTATTCTTTGAGTTGAGTTTTTTTGGGCATGATCAGCTTCAACATCGCCTTGCGGTGCTCATAAGAAGCCATGTTTGATTTACCATATCTTTTTTCCCAAGGGTGTTTGTAAACTGGCACATACCAGACCTCATCAACTACCTTTTGCTCAATCATTTCTTGGGCAACCTGTTGATGTCCTAGATGAGGGGGGTCAAAAGCCCCGCCAAAGAGTGCGATTTTCATTTCTCAACTTTACTCCATTTTAATCTATGCTGATTATCTCTATACTCTGGATCATTAGTTATCAGCAACCTTTGGCCAGACTCTTTTCTGTCAATTGGTGTAGCTAAAATAAAAAATAAGTTCTCGTCTCTTTTAATTTGATTTTGATAAAAATTAAGTTGCATTTTAATCCCATTAATAGTGATGCCTCTAACCTCTGTGAGTACACGCGATGTCAGCCTGATTAGACCATGTGGATTTTTTATCGTTGAGAATACTTCCCAATAACTCAATAGAGACACAACATCATCGATACCGAGTTCTTTAAATGCCTTTATTAAGATTGGATCTGTTAGGGGTACGTTGGGTAAATTTTCGAAAAAAGTATTTTTGTCCAACGTATCCCAACTACCGACAAGAACAGTGTTGACGTGTGTTTCTTGGGGATGAAGATAAATTCTAGCATGTTGCTGGCCTCCATTATTGTCATCATAAATTTCAACTAATTGAACTAGAGGATCTTTTTCCGGCCAGTAATAATCAATTAGCCTGCAGCCCCCATCACTCATCGGTGCTAACCACAGGTTTTGATTATCTAAATCGTAGGCACTGATGCACTGTTTAGCAATCTCTTGCTCTTTCATTTTTTCTTTTTGGGCTTGGCTTTACTCTTTTTGTTTTTATTGCGTTTTTCCATGCGAGCCTTCCTGGCTGCTTGCATCTCTGCCCATTCTTCTTTAGAAAGAACATCGCCTTTTTTTGGTTCTTTCCAGCTAGCCCAATCACATTTGGGATAAGTTGAACAACCATAAAACGAAGCCCCGCGGCGAGTCCGTTTAACCACTACCTGTCCTTTTTGACAAAGTGGACAGTCTACTCCCTCAATTTTTTCTTCAAAATTGTCGGTATGTTTGCATTCTGGAAAACGACTGCAACTAATAAACTTGCCAAATCTACCGGTGCGAATCACGAGTTCACCTTTTTCTTCTTTACCACAATCTGGACAGGGTTTATTTAGTTTTTCTACCGGTACTTGAGTTCGCTCGGCTTTTTCTAGAACTTGATCAATATTCTTTTCAAAAGGTTTGTAAAATGCCTTTAACACCTGGCGCCACTTTTTTTCTCCTCGAGAGATTCTATCTAAATCCTCCTCCATTTCAGCAGTAAAATCATAGTCAACAATATCAGTGAAATTCTTAACTAGAAAATCACTCACTGTTGTTCCCACTGCCGTTGGTTTGAACTTTTTGTCTTCTCGCTCCACATAACCTCGATCTTCAATCACCGAAATTATGCTGGCATAAGTACTAGGTCGACCAATACCTAGTTTTTCTAGTTCTTTAACTAAGGAAGCATCGTTGTAACGAGCTGGAGGTTGAGTAAACTTTTGAGCCGCAAATAAGTCTTGATAATACAAATCTTGCTTCTCTTTTACATCTGGCAAAAGCGCATCGGTGCCACTAGGAAATAATCTCATCCAACCATCAAACTTTAAGACCGAGCCATTAGATTTTAAGGCTGCTTTTTTATAACCCTTCTTTTCTTTGGTCTTGGCTTCAATCAAGATTTTGGTTTGGTCATAAACAGCTCTAGACATCTGGCTTGCCACAAATCTGCGCCAGATCAAATCATAGAGTTTTTGATGACGAGGTGAAAATTTAGAGCTTTTTGCCTCAACTTGATCAGAGGTAACTTCTACTTTTGTGACTCTAATAGCTTCGTGAGCTTCTTGAGCATTTTTTGATTTACTAGCAAATACACGTGGTTTTTCTGGAATATATTCCGCTCCATATTCTTGGGTGATGTAATCTCGAGCCATAATCATAGCTGATTGGGACAAGTTATTAGAGTCAGTACGATGATAGGTAATTAATCCTTCTTCATAAAGATGCTGTGCTAAAGTCATAGTTTGTTTGCTAGTCATCCCCAAGCGATGTGCCGCCTGCTGTTGCAGAGTTGAGGTTGTAAAAGGAGGCAAACTCCAACGACGTCGTTCTTTTTTCTCGACTTCTTTGATCTTATAGTCAGAGCTTTTTAATGCTGTGACTACATCAGTCACGTCTTCTTGGGAAGCTGGCTCGTACTTACCTCCATCAAGCTCAACTACTCTCCCCACCAAAATTCCAGTTGGTAACTCATCAGGTAATTTTCCCTCCTTAAATAAAGGGGTGACTTTTTTATCTTCCACATCAAGCGCGACATCGACTTCCCAATATTCATCTGATTTAAAAGCCTCTATTTCTTTTTCTCGCTCGACAATCAATCGCAAAGCTGGAGACTGGACTCTACCCGCAGATAAACCTCGGCGCACCTTACGCCATAAAACTGGGGAAACTTTATAACCCACTAACCTATCTAAGATTCTTCTAGCTTGTTGAGCATCGACCAGACTCAGATTAACCTCACCTGGTTTGTCCATCGCTGCCAACACCGCAGATTTAGTAATTTCATGAAAAGTTGCCCGAAGAAATTCCTGACCTTTTTTGGATTTACCGTTCTCGATCAGATACTTCACATGCCAAGCGATGGCTTCCCCTTCTCGGTCAGGATCCATAGCTAGATAAATTTTGTCAGCATCTTTGGCAGCTTTTTTAATCGCTGTCACTACCTTTTTCTTCCCCTCAACCACTTCGTAGGTGGGTTCAAAATTATTCTCTACGTCCACCCCCAACTTTTTTGGCAAATCACGAATGTGACCCACAGAGGCCTCAACTTTGTAATCTTTACCCAAAAACCCCGAGAGTTTTCTGGCTTTAGCAGGAGATTCTACGATAACTAGGTTCATAATCGTTCATTGTACACTATCAGCATTTTTGACAAACCAAGTATTATTTTGTCTTCGCACATACCCTTCCAACTCTAGCAAAGATAGTGCAGTGTTTAAATCTGGAATTGATAATTCAAGTTGTTTAGCCAATTCATCGGTTGGAAGTGGTTGATTTAATAGCTGCTGATAGATTTTTTGCTGCAACATGTCGCTCAAGGTTTGTTGATTAAGATTGACTTCATTTGAGATCAACTTACTCCAATTATTGCCATAAACCCCAGCTTCTTCTAATATTTCTGTGGCTGATGACACCAACCTCGCACCCTGATTTACCAACCACTTAGTTCCTTCACTATAAGGATTAGTAATTGGCCCTGGAACAGCACATATCCCTCGACCATACTCGCCCGCCAACCTAGCAGTGATATGGCTGCCGCTTTCTTGACCAGCCTCAATAACCACCGTGGCCAAGCTCATCCCCGCCACAATTCTATTTCTTTCTGGAAAGTTGCCTTTGTGAGACCCCACCCAGGGCGGATATTCGGTGATGAAGCAGTTTCCCTCAGCCAGCATTTTTGCAAAGAATTTTTTATTTCCAGCTGGATATAATTGGCCAAAACCAAAGCCCAACACTCCCACCGTGAAGCCTTTATTTTCAACTGCCATTTGGTGCGCATAGGTATCAACTCCGTACATAAAACCCGACACAATCGTGGCTTGTTGCACCACTAAATTTGGCACAATTTGCTCACAAACCATCCGGCCATAACCCGAAATTCGTCGGGTACCAACTACCGCGATGGGTCGCTGATTTACCCCCGAAACATCACCTTTAACGTATAAGTTCAGTGGCTTGTCATCAATCTCTTTTAAGAGTTTAGGATACTTTTTATCCTCACAGTCAATAACGCTGATATCTTGACCTTCTAACCACCCAAAGTAGTTTTCGGGTGTAAACCGTTTTTGAAATTTTTTCAGACTACTCTGCTGTCTATCACTCAACCCACAAAGCTCCCAAATTTGAGCCGGTCGACACTGCCAAAAATGATCTAAGGAAACATCTAACTCCTGCAAACAGCTCAATATTTTTCTGAAACTCTGCCGCCCTATTCCCGTGACAGCGAGAATCGCTGTTCTCAACTGTTTTTCCTCAAGATCAATACCCATGGGTATAAACTTAACAACTTAAAATTACATGAAGTGTAAAAAGCTACTTGCCATACATCCAATCTACTATTTCTTTCACTACCGGGCCCACATCACGTGATCCTTCTTTGAAGAGATTGTCCTCATCACTCTCAATTAGGACTGTTATCACTAATTTGTCTGGAAAATTATGCTCATCAATTTTTTTCAGCCAGGCTAGATGATCGGGCCTATCACCTTGCTCTAAGTCTTCCTCTTGAGTCAAATTCTGTTTTTCTTTTAATTGAGTGATCAACTCCTGATCTCCCTGAGCTACTTGAGTCGCCAACTTTTTAATCTCAGCTGTGCCAATGACCGCACTCAACCAACCATGAGTCTGACGATATCCTTGCTCATCGACTCCTCCAAACTCGGCTGTGCCTGTTTTACAAGCGATGGCTCCATTTTTGATTTGTTGATCAGCATCAAGCTCTTCATCTCGATAAGATTCATTGTAAACAAAAAATGGATAAGCCGTCCCTTTTGCACTACAAGCATCCAGCATCCCCGCTAAAACTAACTCCAAATGCTCTTCTGCTAACCCTAATTCACCACAATCACCATGATTTTCCTTGAGAAGAGTTGGCTGACAAAGCGTGCCGTGATTTGCTACTGCCTGAGTCATCTGAGCGATCTGAAGCGGGCTAACCAAAATATCTCCCTGACCAATCCCCATATGATAGGTATTGCCCAGATACCATGGCTCACCTACAACCTGCTCTTTCCAGGATGGATCAGGCACGGTTCCAGTAGTTTCTCCACCTAGCTCAATCCCAGTCGCTTTTCCTAGACCCAACAAACGAGCAAACTCAGCTAACTGATTGGGTCCTAACCACTCCGCCACCTTATAAAAATAAATATCATTACTTCTAGCCAAAGCTCTTTGGAGGCTAATTTCACCCTCAGTTTTACCAAATTGAGTGAAATACCAATTGGCATATTCATACTCCCCTACCTTCAACGCTCCTTCATCTAGAACCGTGGTGGTTGCATCTATTTTCCGACTCTCCAAGCCACCCAATGCGGTGACGAGTTTAAAAACTGATCCCGGAGGATAAGCCCCGCTCACAGCTCGATTAAAAAATATCTGTGCAGGATCTGTGAGTAAGGTTTGAAGCTGCTGTTGGCGTTGTTTTTCCAAAACCACATCATTGAAACGAAGGCTAAGAGTATTGGCATCAAAACTAGGACTGCTAATGGCTGTTAAGACCTCTCCAGTATTGACATTCATAATTACTGCCGCCCCAATTTGTTCTTTAAAAGCTGCCAAAGCTACTTGCGATAAGTAAGGATCAATCGCGGTGGAAATATTTTGGCCAACTTGACCGGTTTGTTTAGAGATTAAGCGTTGTCTTTTCCCCAAAGCATCAATCTCATAGAGCTCAGAGCCTTCCTGACCCTGTAGCTGCTGATCAAAAACACGCTCTAAGCCAATTTTTCCCAAAATATCACTTACTTTCAGAGAGCTATCTTTGACAAGATCATCAGTGGTGACTGGCCCTACATACCCTAAGATATGAGCCACAGATTCAGGAAAGCGATAGTATCGCTCTAACCCATATCTGACCTTGGCACTTTGTGTAGCCATTGATTTGAGAGCTTGCTCTCTTGAGATTGAAGAGGTTTGAGTATAGGCAGCCAGTGGATCTTCAACCTCCAAATAGGTTCTCTTATTCCATACCAATGGCTGCTGATAGCGATCAAAAAAAACTCCTCTTTGTGGAGGGATTGAAACTTTGAAGTAACGATTTTCATTGGCTAAATCTAGAAAGACCTCTCCTTTAAAAAGTTGGATCTCTACTAATCTTGCCATGATGATGATAAATAAAAAAACTAACCCCAACAACAGCCATCCCAATCGAGGTGAAAATTGGCGATAAGCTGAGGCTAAGTGCTTCATACAAAGTGAAATTTATGTCTTTTAAGCCAAAGCAAACTAATTAATATCACTAAAACCGCATAGAGTAATTGACTAAGACGAAGGTCGTTTAAATTCGCCACCAAGATGATTGATCCGATTAAACCGCCACTTATCAACCTAATTACCTTGCTAGCGATAAGTTGATGGCCGTATCTCAACCAGATATAACTACCTCCCACCACCAAAAAAACTTTAGAAAAAGAAATCAT
>Ga0233430_1002481_pt1 | contig 21228 bp, 20 predicted proteins | sample SI_118_April2016_2_FD_179883 | JGI IMG/M metagenome (GOLD analysis project Ga0233430, IMG submission 179883) | Seawater microbial communities from Saanich Inlet, British Columbia, Canada - SI_118_April2016_150_MG | ecosystem: Environmental > Aquatic > Marine > Inlet | place: Canada: British... | reverse complement strand
TCCCCATATCCAGGCAAAGGATTATGCCTGTGAAGATGCCGACATAACCTTTATGGCCTATCTGGAGTTTAAAAAGCAAATAAAGGACAAAGGCTTTTTAAACCTGATGGAAACCATTGAGGTCCCCCTTATCAGAATATTGGCTGACATGGAAATTCAAGGAATCAAAGTGGACAGAGATGCCTTAAAAAAACTTTCCATTACCTTTGATATAGAATTAAAAAACCTGGAAAAAGAAATTTATCTCCTTGCCGGTGAAGAATTTAACATTAATTCTTCACAACAGCTGGGCGTCATCCTGTTTGAAAAATTAAAACTGAAAACCCAAAAGAAAACAAAAAAGAAAACCGGTTACTCAACGGATGTGGAAGTCCTTACCAAGCTTGCACCCACTCATGAACTGCCGGAAAAACTTTTAAGGTACAGAACCCTTGGCAAGCTTAAATCAACCTATGTGGACTCATTGCAAAAGCTCATTAATAAAGAGAGTGGAAGAATCCATACCTCATTTAACCAGACCATAACCGTCACGGGTAGATTAAGCAGTTCCAAACCAAATCTTCAGAACATTCCCATCCGGAAAAAAGAAGGAAAAAAAATAAGAGAAGCCTTTATCCCTAAAGACGGCCATACCCTTATTTCAGCGGATTATTCCCAGATAGAATTGCGAATCTTGGCCCATTGTGCGGAAGATAAAATACTCATTGAAGCCTTTAATAATGGGGAGGATATTCATACCAGAACAGCCCTGGAAATTTTCCAGGTTTTGCCGCAGTTTGTTACAGAAGATTTAAGAAGCCAGGCAAAAACAATTAATTTCGGCATTGTTTACGGCATGAGCGCATTCAGACTGGCCAATGATCTTTCCATCTCCAGAAAGATGGCACAAGCCTATATTGATAATTATTTTAAACGCTATTGTGGTGTGAAAGAATTTATTGATACCACCATAGAGGATACAAAAAAAACCGGTGAGGTCCAAACGATCTTTGGCAGGAAAAGGCGTCTGGATGACATCAATTCCTCCAATGCCAATATTCGAAATTTCGCCCAGAGAGCTGCTGTGAACACACCGATCCAGGGCAGTGCTGCTGATTTAATTAAACTTGCCATGATCAAAATGGATGCTGCCCTGCGAAAAAACAGCCTGGCCTCAAAAATGCTTTTGTCCGTCCATGATGAAATCATATTTGAAACCCCGTTTGAAGAGAAAGACCAATTGATTGATCTGGCAAAAAGCGTTATGGAAAATGTTCATCCTCTGAAAGTGCCTTTGGAAGTCAATTTCGGCTCCGGAGAAAACTGGGCCAGGGCCCATTAACAGGGCAAACTCATATGGCAATAAATTGTTTGGTTTAATTTTGATCAACACTGTTTTATAAGGTAACTCATAAATGAAAAAAGCAACAAAAGCAGCTCTGTTATCAGCTTTTGTATTTCCCGGTGCTGGACATCTTCACTTAAAAAAATATATTCGTGGTGTCCTTTTAGCTATTTCTTCATTCGCTGCAATCTATTATCTGCTTTTAACAATAATAGAAACCGCTCTACAAATAGTTGAAAAAATACGAAATGGAGATATTCAACCGGATATCTCAGCCATTAGCCAATTGCTATTAGAACGATCAGCCGGCAGCGAATCTCAACTATTAAATATTGCCACTGCACTCTTAATCGTTTGCTGGATAATTAGTATTATTGATTCTTATAGAATCGGCAGGAAACAAGACCAAAACATTAAATTTTGACTAAGACAGACATGAAACCCATTATCATTACGGTTGTAATCCTTTTTATCGGATTGTTTATAGCCGATGTATCTCAGGCAACCGACCTGCCTTCAACTAGAAAATCAAGACGGGTTCTCGGCAAAGTTAGACCCATTCTGGCAAATGATCTTTTAAGCCGGGGATTATCTTTGAGTTCGCCCATATTCATAAGAATATTCAAAAAGTCGGGTGAGTTAGAGGTCTGGGTTGAAAATTTAAAAAAATACAAATTGTTCAAAACATACAAATTATGTCGATTTTCAGGCAGTTTAGGACCCAAAATAAGACGGGATGACCGCCAGAGCCCAGAAGGCTTCTATTTTGTCAAACCGAATCAGTTAAATCCATCAAGTCAATATCATATGTCTTTCAATATTGGATATCCAAATTCCTATGATAGAGCTCACGGGAGAACGGGAAGTGCTCTCATGGTACATGGTAATTGTGTGTCAATAGGCTGCTATGCCATAACGAATGAGAAAATTGAAGAAATATATACCATAGCAGACGCAGCTTTCAGGGGCGGCCAATCTTTTTTCAGAATTCATATCTTTCCATTCCGAATGACAAAAAAAAATATGGAACAGCATAAAAATTCAAAATGGCACGGCTTTTGGAAAAATCTTAAAAAAGGATACGATATATTTGAAGATGAAAAAAGGCCTCCCGATGTAATGGTAAAAAATAAAAAATATGTATTTGAAAAATCATAGAAAAAGTAAAGATTGATGAAAGGTCAATGAATGAGATATACTTGAATCATCATTCCCATAAAATTTGCGCATTAATCTAATATTACTTTGAAATTTTAATATATCCAGCACCATGAAAACAATACCGGAAAAGACAAACAAATATATCAATAACTTGTACAAGTTAATGCCCCCTTACGGATTCTTTTAATGTGACCCTTTAGGGATTTGGGCATTAACCTTTAAACTTGACTTTATAATCTATTTGCGGCAATAAACGATGCAAAGTATTATATGGGGACAAGGAAACAAAATGAGTGCAAAACGGATCGGAATTGTTGTTAAAAACGACATCCAGGCTGAAAAAAAAGCCCGGGAACTTGAAAAATGGCTGGGTAACCAATGTGTTATAATAGATGCCCGGCAGTCTAAGGATTCCGATATTCCTGATGATCTTTTATGCATAGTTGTTTTGGGCGGTGACGGGACTTTTTTAAGTGTTGCACGGTTCATCGGCAACAGGGACATTCCCTTGATGGGTGTTAAATTTGGAGAAGTCGGCTTTCTGGCGGAAACAACGGAAGATAAGCTTTCATATGCTGTTACCTCAGTTCTTGAGGGAAAATACGCCATTCAAAAAAGAGCCCGCCTTGATATCAAAGTTATGCGGAACAATAAACAAATTATTGATGTGGATGTGCTAAATGATGCCGTAATTAACAAATCAGCCCTGTCAAGACTGGCTTCCTGTGCTGTATTCCTTGATTCAACCTATTTGACAACTTACAGGGCGGATGGCTTGATTGTCGGGACTCCCACAGGTTCTACCGCTTATTCCCTGGCAGCCGGCGGACCCGTAGTTCACCCTGCGGTTCCTTCCATTATCCTGACCCCGATCTGCCCGTTTACACTGACGAACAGACCATTGATCATTCCCGACTCAACCAAAATTGAAATACGACTGGAAGGCAGCCCTGAGGATATCATTCTCACCCTTGACGGCCAGGAAGGATTTGAGATGGATCCCGGAGATATAATATTTATTAAAAAAAGTCGAAATGATATCAAAATGATATCATTTGAAAACCATTCCTATTTTAAAATTTTAAAAACCCGTCTTAAATGGAGCGGCGGCAGAAGTTAAATTTTTTTAGCCATTTAGCCAAAATGCCAAGATTGGCAAAATGGCTAAATAGAAAAATTTAATAATGCATATCCGCATACTCGACCCATCCACCGGTTTTAATAAGGGCCTTGTCAAATTCTGAAATTTGAAATTTTATTGTTTTTGTTTGATCTTTTGATTGAACCATAATCTCGAAAACTTCCATATCCACTGAAATTTTAGTATCATTCTTTCCAAACTCTTTAAAGATATGATTGATCTTATCTTCAGAAAGTTCAATAGCAAGCATTCCGCAATTAAACATATTTTGTCTGAAAATTCTTGCAAAGCTTTGGGCAATTACAACATTTATGTTGTTTACTTCAAGTGCCCATGGCGCATGTTCTCGTGAAGATCCACAGCCAAAATTCTCCCTTGTTACAATCACAGCTTTTTTATTAACATCCATTCCAGGATTAAAGCCGTCTAATTTTAAGTCTTCAAATAAATGCTGTTTTAAAGCTGTTTTCTCGATTTCCGTCAGGTATTTGGCTGGAATGATTTCATCTGTATTGATATCTGAACGATCAAGAAATAAAATATTTCCTTTAAATTCTTTCATTATTATTTCCTTTGTTCACAAAAAAGATTGGAATTTGAAATTTCTCCTTTAATGGCACTTGCAGCGGCTGTTGCAGGGCTCATCAGATGAACCATACCGCCCTTGCCCATGCGGCCTGCAAAATTTCGGTTGGTTGTGGAAGCTGCCACTTCGTCTTGGGCCAAAACACCGTTGCTCATGCCAAGACAGGCACCACAGGTTGGATTTGTTACACAAAAGCCTGACGCCATAAAGGTTTTGATTATCCCTTCTTCCAGGGCCTGGGAAAATATTTTTGGTGTGGCAGGAGATACAATCCCCCGGATATGAGGGCTTATGGTATGACCTTTAAGAACCTTTGCCGCAATTCTCAAATCTTCAATCCGACCGTTGGTACATGATCCAATATAGACCTGATTTATCTTTGTCCCCAACATCTGTGATACGGGTTTTACATTGTCCGGTCTATATCCAAATGTGGTTAAAGGCTCAAGATCACTTACATCTATTGTTTTTACTTTTGCATATTCTGCATCAGGGTCCGGTCTAAACTTTGAAAATGCTTTTAAAGCATCCTGCGGGGTTTTATATTGATCTTTTATAAACTCCCAGAGATAATCCACCGTTGTCATATCGGGAAGGCATATGCCGCTTGTGGCACCCGCTTCAACTGCCATATTGGACAAAGTCATCCGCTGATCCATGTTCATTTCATCCACAATATTTCCTGTGAATTCAATGACCATATTAGTGGCCCCGTTTACACCCAGATCTTTGATTACCTTAAGGATGATATCTTTGGCATATACTCCGCAGGAAAGTTCTCCAACAATCTCAATTTTATAGGTTTGAGGGGTTTTAAAGGTGCAGACCCCTTTTAAGATACCCACTTCAAGATCCGTTGTTCCTACTCCTGCGGCAAAAGCGCCAAAAGCTCCGTGAGTACAGGTATGGGAGTCTCCCATAATAATTACAAACCCAGGTCTTACAAAGCCTTTTTCCGGAAACAGGGCATGACAGACCCCGTTATGCCCGATATCAAAAAAATCTTTGATCTTGTGTCGTCTTGCCCATTCACGAAGAATTTGTCCCTGCTGTGCCGTTTTAGAATCTTTAGCAGGACTTACATGATCAATAACTGCTTTTATTTTATCAGGATCAAAAACCCGGTCCTTTCCCCTTGCCATTAGATCCTGGATAGCCATGGGTGTTGTGATTTCATGACAAAAAACCCTGTCCAGTTTTAACACACTGACATCCCCAAAAGGTTCATCCTTTAAATGGGTCTCAAAAATTTTTTCTGCAATGGTTTTTCCCATCATTCTCTCCAAATACTAGTTTGTTTTCTCTCCAAAATAATCTTCCCCTTCTGCAGGTGTAACCACCCAGTATGCCTGAAATATCTGATCCGACAAATTTTGAATCACATGTGGTGTTTGTGAAAAGAAAGACACAGAATCGCCTTTATTAATTTCATATGTTTCCTGGCCGTAAAGCAGTTGTGCTGTTCCTTTAACAATGATTCCCAGCTCACGTCCAAGATGCCCGTCAGTCACATCGCCTCTTTTCTGACCCGGTCCCAGCTCCAAAAAAAATGCATTAAAGGAATGATTACCTTTTGCCTGACTTTCGCCGCAAAGGGTTTCATATTTAAAGCCTTTGCGCTGATAAATCTTTCGATCATCTTTCCTGACAATCTCAACTCTGGAAAAGGTTTCATAATCCTTGAAAAATTTATCCGGCCCAACCCCATATACTTCTAAGATATGTAACAAGGTGTCCAAGGATGGCGATATTCGATTCCTTTCTATTTGCGATAATAAGCTGGAACTTATACCTGCCTTTGCTGCAACTTCTTTAATCGTAAAATGTCTTGAATTTCGTATTGGCCTGAGAAGTGCACCCAGTTTTGTTTTCATAGACTCACCATTCTTAAGTATAGTTAATTTTAATTTAAGAATACTTAACAAAGATTATATTGTCAATATTATTTTTTAGGCGGTCTTAAACTTATGGTTGAGGGTTCACCTTGAATTTTATTTTTTTTTGTGATTGGTATTGGGAAAGTAGTCCGCACACTTTGACATGATCTTTGAGCTCAATTTCAACCCTGTAAATAATTTTATCCGTATAGGTCGTATCATTGATACGGGTCAGATAATTTTTTATTTGGGCCATCAGGATATCGTTAAACTCATAGGATACCTCAATATAAATATCCATGGACACAATCAATTTTTTAAGTGGCTTTAAGTCCAGAGTATGCTTCACACAAGAGCCATAGGCTTTAATCAATCCTGGGACACCCAGCTTAACACCACCAAAATGCCGGGTTACAACGGCTGCAATTTGGGTCATACGTTGGCTGACCATAGTATTCAGCATTGGTTTACCTGCTGTTCCAGAGGGCTCTCCTGCATCGGAACAATGAAAATAATCCCCTTTTTCGCCTATAATATATGCCCAGCAATTATGGGTGGCTGTTTTATTTTCCTTTGAAATACGGGTAATAAATTTTTTTGCTTGTTCAATGGTTGTAACATATTCCAGGGTACAGATAAAAATAGATCGTTTGATTTTTATGCTGGTTGTCCGCTGATGATCAATTGAATAAAAATAATTTTCATCCCTCATATTTTCATGATTTCCCAAAATGAATAAATTATCAATACAGGTTTTATGATCGCATATAATATAAATCCCCAAAAAAGGAAAGAGGGCGAGATTAGCATTGCCCTGAACTTAAACACTTATTTTATTTTTTTTATTATCAAAACCTGATATTTAATAATTTATGATATTATTTTTGCGCATTCAAGATTAACAATTAACGATAGAAGAGATGACACATGAGAATTGTAACACGACCCGATTTTGATGGAATTGTATGCGCGGTCCTTCTTTACAAGGCTGAAAACATTGACAAGGATATAAAATGGGTTGAACCCAGTGAAATCCAAAATGGGAAAGCTCATATTTTAAAGGATGATATCATGGCAAATCTCCCTTATTCGCCCAATTGCAGCCTTTGGTTTGACCACCATATCTCCAACAAACCCAAAGAGGATTTTCCAGGTGCCTTTGACATTGCCCCGTCTGCTGCCCGTGTTATTTACGAGTACTATAAAAAAAAGGGGTTGTTTGACAAGCAATACGATGAACTGATTTTAAATACAGACATCATAGATGCTGCTGATTTAACCAGGGATCAGGTACAGCACCCTGAAAACTACCCTTATATTATTTTATCCATGACCATCAAAAACCAGGACTATCAAGACATAGCATATTGGAATAAGCTGGTTGATCTATTAAAGGAGACGGGTATTGACCTTATCTTTGAAGATCTGGAAATAAAAAGACGCTGTGCAGGGGTTGTTGATCAAAATATTGCCTATAAAAAACATTTAATTAAACATACAAAAATAGTTAATAATATATCAATTACTGATTTCAGAAGCCTTGACATTGTACCTGATGGTAACCGCTTTTTAACCTATTCACTCTTCCCTCAATGCCACACCAGCATCAAAATCAGATTTGACGGCCCCGGGCAAAAATATGTGCAGATCAGTATCGGCCATAATATTTTTAATTCCCATGGTCATGTCAACATAGGCAACCTTCTTGCCAAATTTGGCGGCGGAGGCCATGCCGGTGCCGGAGGATGTACCCTGAACGCCCGGACGGCTGATGATGACATCAATAAAATTTTGAAAATCCTGGTTAGAAACAAAAAAAAAGGTTGAACTGCATTTATTTCTTGCCAAAGCCAATAAAGAAATATAAGAACTCAAAATCAACCAACCCATATTCATAAGGATGACTCATGATTGATAATTTCTTCCATATGCTCACTGATGAAAAGATTAATCAGATCCATGCGGCCTCGCTTGAGGTTTTAGAAAAAACAGGGTTAAAAATTGACCACCCTGTTGCTCTTGAAAAACTTGCCGATGCAGGAGCCCGTGTGGATAAAGACAGGCAAAGGGTTTATCTATCTAATGATCTGGTTGAAAAGGCATTAGAGACAGCCCCCAAAAGTTTTACCTGTGCCGGGCGAACACCTGAATTCGATTTTATTACCGGAAAAACCGGTCAGGGCCATATGCCTTCTTTTCGCACCGTGGGTGGAGCAATCAATCTATATAATCTAAGCACGGACAAGGCACGCCCAATCCGTATAAAGGATTGCAAAGAAATGGCCCACCTTGTTGATGGGCTTGAGAATTTAAATACCCACGGCGCTTTGACACCCCAGGACATTCGACTTGAGACCTATGACATTGAAACGCTTAAAATAATGCTTGAAAAAGGCAGAAAACATATATGGGCTCTTACCACTGATTCAAAAAATCTTAAATACCAGCTTGAGATGATGGAGGCTGTAGCCGGTGGCAGCCAATTATTAAAAAAAAGACCGATCTGTAGTGGGATTGTATGCCTTATTGCCCCGCTGATTTTTCCGTTTGATGAAATCGAACGGCTTTTATTGTATGGGGAGTACAACCTTCCGATCCGGGTTCCTTTGACTCCCATCATCGGTGCCAATGCACCCTATACCCTGGCCGGTACCATCACACAGACCAATGCCGAAGCCCTTGGAAATCTGGTTGTCCTCCAGACCCTTTGTCCGGGAATTCCCACCTGGTACTATGCCCTTGTTCAGTCCATGGATATGGCAAAGGGCCATACCCAGTTTGTAAACCCTGAAGTATTAATCGTTCAAACAGCCTTTCTGCAATTGGCCCGCCACTATGGCCTGCCCGCAGCAACCTCACCCGTTATGGGCAACGATTGTCAGGCCCATCAGATCATGTTTGAAAAGGGTACGAGTATGACAACGACCGCTCTTGCCGGCATAAATGAAATAGGCGGTGTGGGTGGCATAGAAAACGGTCTGGCAATAAGTCCCCAGCTGCTTGTGATCGAAAATGAAATGATCGCTTTTACAAAAAAAATGCTGGAGGGAATCGACATCTGCGAGGAGACATTGGCGGTCCAGGCAATTATTCAAGATGACCATAAAGGCAATTACCTCGAAAGCCCACACACCTTCAACCATTTACGCAAAGAACTTCGTTTCAAGGCTTCTCTTTTTGACGGGCGTTCTTTGCTGGAATGGCAAAAGGATCCTAAAACCATCATTGACCGGGCCCAGGAAAAAAAGAATGCCATCATGAATGATCACAAGGTACCTCCTTTGGAGGAAAAACTCACCCAGGAATTAGACCGAATATTAAAAACCGCTCAAAATGAACTGGGGAATCAACATATCGCTCAGACCGGATAATAAATAACAGGACAAGTGCATGGGACCCCATAAAGTAAGAGAAATGATGAAGTCTGAAAGAGAGATGGCAAAACGGCGATTCAGACGGCAAAGAAATAAAAATTATCTTGCAAAGCCCGGGCCCCATGAATGTGTGATTGTGCTGGACCATTTAAAGCCGACCTATAATATCGGGAAAATTTTTAGAAGTGCTGAAGTTTTTGGCGCCCGGCAAATTCACCTGGTCGGCATTGATTTTTTTGATCCTGCACCGGGCATGGGTGCTTTTAAATGGGTACCTGCTATTTTCCATAAAGACTTTTTTTCCTGTTATACGGACCTTGTTAACAAAGGCTATACCCCATTTATTCTGGAACCTGATAAAGGTGAGTCCATCATCCAAACAAAGCTGCCTTGTAAAAGTGCATTTATTTTCGGTCATGAAGAATTCGGTATCAGCTTTGAACCGGATCTTTTCCCCAAAGTGGAAAGGCTGACCATTCCCCAGTTTGGAAAATCTCAAAGTCTTAATGTGAGTGTGGCAGCCTCAATTATCTTATACGAGTATATACGGCAGCATGGCCGACCGCATGACCGGCAGAATGGCTGGCAGAATCGCCAAAAAAATGGAATGATTGACAAAAAAAGTCTGACTCCTTAATATCGTCTGTAAACAGTGTTTCATGTCCCAGGCAATTACAAAAGATCAGGAATGATATCCATGAAAACAAAAAAAGTAATTGATTATATTGTACAATGGCTGGATAACTATCTTGTCAAATCCGGTTTAACAGGATTTGCCATTGGTGTTTCAGGGGGTATAGATTCTGCTGTTACATCATGCCTTTGTGCTAAAACCCGCAAACCAGTTCTTGCTCTTAATATGCCCATTTACCAGGCAAAAAACCAGGTCTCAAGATCCTGTGCCCATAATGAATGGCTTAAAAAAAACTTTAATAATGTTAAAAGCACTGATCTTGAGCTTTCACCTGTTTTTGATCAAATTAAAAATAGCTTTCCCCATCATATTCAGGACGGGATGACCATGGCCAACACCCGTTCCAGGCTTCGCATGCTGACCTTGTACGCCTTTGCTTCCAGCCATAAGATGCTGGTAGCAGGTACGGGAAATAAAATTGAAGACTTTGGGGTTGGTTTTTATACCAAGTACGGGGATGGCGGTGTGGATATTTCCCCTATTGCCGACCTGACAAAAACTCAGGTCTATGCCCTGGGAAAAGATTTGGGCATTATAGAAGATATAATGACTGCCACCCCCACAGACGGCCTGTGGGAAGATGAAAGAACAGATGAAAACCAGATTGGTGCAAGCTATGAAGAATTGGAATGGGCTATGCAGTATCTGGATACCAGCCAAAAAGGCCCTTTGAACCCAAGACAAAAAAAAGTTGTCTCAATTTATAAGCAGTTTCATATTGCAAATAAGCACAAAATGGATCCCATACCCGTTTGCCGCATTCCCCAGAGTCTAAAATATTAATACAAGATCTGTTTACCCTAACATTGCATAAAAATTTAGTAATTATTCAGCTCTTACGCTTGAAACCGCCCTGTCTGATGGATATTTGTTTCGATGCTAAACGCTTAACCTCCTGCAAATATCCATCAGACAGGACTTTGGGGATAACTTTTTTTAACGGGCTGAACAATTACAAAATTTATTTATTTTCCTGTCCAACATTTCCAGGAAGCATGATACAAAAGATAAAACCCAATATGGAGGAGATAAAAACAATCAGGAAAATGGATGAAACACCTTTTAGGACAGCTTCCTGAAGAATTTGCCTAGCACTGTGGGTCAACATGGCTGCAAATTCAGGTTTAAAAAGATTCTCCATGCTTTCCCGAAGTTGTTCTAAAAGTTGAGGATTCAATACATTCGAGGCCTCTTCCAGGCGGTTTAAGAGTCCTGAAGTGGCAAACCCTCCGCAAATCCCGACACCAATGGTTCCACCAAATGTCCGGGAAAATTGATGAAATGATGTTGCCACACCAAGATCTTTGTTTGACAGACTTTCCTGGGCCAGAATCAGTGTGGAAAGGGTAATAAATCCCATTCCAAAGCCCATCATCTGAAATACGATAAAAGTATAAACCATAGTTGTTGTAAGGCTAAATCCAAGGGTCAATGCACTGGCAGCCACCATAAACAACCCTCCAGCAATGGCTGCTGTTTTTGCATTGATCCTGCCGATGCTTCTGCCAACCAGCAAAGACCCCAGAGACCATCCAAGACTCAATGAAAGCATGGCCCAACCCACCTGCATGGGGGTCTGTTCCAGAGCCCCCTGAAGGAATAGCGGCGCATAGGCAAACAAAGCAAAAATGGAAAAACTGCTGAAAAAAGATCCAAGATTAGCATAAGCAAATTGTTTGTGTTTAAAAAAACTAAGATCAAGAATGGGATCAATTGCCCGCTTTTCCACAAGATAAAATCCTGCTCCAAAAACAAGGGTTGCAAAAGACAAACTTATAATCTGCCATGAGTTCCATTGAAATTCCCTGCCACCCGTAATAAATATGGTCAAAAAAGCAATGATAAATCCAGACAAAAAGGTGATCCCAAAAATATCCAGGTGGACGGTTTTCTTTTTTTCTCTGAATTCATTCAAATAAAGGCTGATCCCGACAAATGAGAGAATCCCCAGGGGCAAATTAATATAAAAAATCCATCTCCATGAAAAATAGGTAACGATAAACCCGCCCAGGGTCGGCCCTATAACACTTGAAATGCCCCAGATGGAACTTGCAAAGGACAGGGTTTTTGCCCGCTGACCCGGCAGGGAAATATCAGAAAGTACAATATAGACCAGTGCAAATATTCCTCCTGCGCCGATTCCCTGGAATACCCTTGCAGCAATAAGCAGTGCCATGGATGGGGATGCGCCTGCTGCCGCACTGCTCAAGATAAAAAGCCCTATGGAAAATAGAAACAGCTTTTTGGTATCAAACAGATCGCACAGCTTTCCAAATACAGGCAAAGCAACCGCCCTTGCAAGGAAATAAGCAGAATACACCCATGCATAAAGGTGAAGACCCCCAAGTTCTGTAGTAATAGTAGGCATGGCAGCAGAAATAATAAGAGCATCCATTGCCCCTAAAAAAAGTGCCAGAAGAGCAGCTCCAATAATATATATTCGCCCGGTTTTTATATTTTGATTCATTTGGTTCATATTATTCATAAAAAATGAAATTTATAATTTTCACCCGGATCTGCCCGTAAAGACAAATGGGATAAGAAAAACAAAGCAGGCTACCAGAAAAAACAGGCTGCCCAGAATGCCGAGCAGATCACCACTCCGGATAGCCGATGCACCGTAAAAAAGAGCTGATGCAATAAAAAGTACCCATCCCCATATTTGGCATTTTTTCTCAGAAAATATTCTTGGGCCCGGCATAGACTCTCCTAATTCATTTATGTGCAATATATTCATTCCAAGACAAACTTTCCGGCAGACAGAATCAGCCAGGCAATTTACGTATCTATCCTTCAAAAGCTTTTTTGAAAAGCCATTCTATTTGTTCCTGAATCATAGTTCTCGGATTTCCGGGTATACTTGTATCTGATAGAGCCCATTTTGCACATTCGGGTATCAACTCAGGATCAGCATTACATTCTGATAAAGTTGTCGGAAGTCCAATAGATTTCTGTAATTGAAGTACTGCGGCCGGTGCCTTTGCTGCGGCTTGGATTTTACTCAATCCTTGTACTTTCTCTCCCATGGCTTTTGCTATATCCTTCATTTGATCCAGACAGGCTATGGTATTGAAATCCATTACAACGGGCATCATTATTCCCATGGCCACGCCATGGTGAATACCATATTGAGAGCTGAGCTGGTGGCCAAGCGCATGAACACCCCCTGTATTGGCATTCATGGCAAGTCCTGCTTCCAGGGCTGCCATTGCCATTCCCTCTCTGGCCTCCATGTTACTGCCATCAGCCACGGCAGGACCCAGGTGTTTTACGACCAGTTTTATCGCTGAAAAAGCATAGGCATCTGTTTGAGGCATGGCATAGGGACTGCAAACGGCCTCAATGGCATGGCTTAGAGCATCCATGCCTGTGGCAGCTGTTATCACGGGCGGCATACTGGCCGTCAACTCGGGATCAACCAGGGCAATTTTCGGGATTATTCGTACCCCACCAGGACAAAATTTATATTTTTTTTGGGTATTGGTTATAACAGCCCAGGCAGAAACCTCACATCCGGAACCAGACGTTGTTGGAATTGCTATCAAGGGTGGAATTGGTTTGACAACTGAATCATATTCCTCGTAGTCCCGTATTGATCCACCATTATTGACGACAATACCAATGGCCTTTGCGCTGTCAATAGAACTTCCACCGCCAATGGCTACAAGAACATCACAATTTGATTCTTTATATAATTTTGCACCTCTATCCACCTGCACATCCGTAGGATTGGCATCAACCTCTGTGTAAAGAGTGTAGTCAATGTTCTTTTCCTTAAGTGAAATTTCCACGCCTTTAAATGAATCCAGCCCGGCAACAAGTGTGTCTGTTACAATAAAAACCTTTTTACCTATGAAGGAATTAACACAAACCCCCAGTTCTTCGATGGCTCCTATCCCGAATAAAACCTGTTCAGGAGAAAAAAAAGCATGTTTAATTGGCATGTTGCGCCCTTTCTAATAAAATATTTACCAAAAAAAAACTTCGCCTCAAGCAATTGATATGAGGCGAAGTTTTTGTTTATTACATTATTGTTCAAACACTACTTAATCCACGGCGGTGTAATGAACTTATAATTCTTGTAAGGTGTTACGGATGGATCTGTGAAAAGTGTTATAAGTTCTCCGTTCTGTACCTGGTAGTGAGTCATGGGGGCACCGGGTTGTGAATGCAGGGTATTGTTTTCTCCCCAACTGATGTCTCCCATTAATCCCTTATAAGCAACAGTTTTCAGATGCTTGTTAACGGCTTTAAAATCATAGGCATCACCGGAAGCTTTTGCAGCTTCAGCCCAGGCCATGAAGCTGGTATAGGTAACAAAGGAGCCAACACCAAGATCATGTTTGTATCTTTTTTTATATTTATCAAGCCATGCCTGTGCGTCGGCATTGGGGGCTTCAGGTACTGGCATGCCTGCCGGCATATCACCCATAACACCATCGGCTTTCTTGCCCAGAGTTTCGACAACCTCAAGGGGGGTAATACTCCATCCCAGACTGATGATTGTATTGGTCGGTCTTTTAAGGAATTGACGAACAAAGGTGATGGGTTCCTGTGAGGCGGCGATTTCAAAGTGAATAACCGCAGGTTTGATCCGTCTTACTTTGGTTAAAATCGGGCCCCACTCGTTGGTGCCGTAGGGTACAATTTCATGAAGTGCAACTTCCCAGCCGATCTCTTTAAACCGTTTTGCCATAACTGCCCCGATCTCTCCTCCCCAGGCATCATCCGTATTGATGAGAACAACCTTTTTATTGGGATAGTCATAGGGCAATGCCTGCAATACATTAAATACACTGCTGCCCTGGGCTGCTGCAACAGGGGTCATAAAATAAGCATTACGATATTTTTCAGGATCTTGCTTGTATACATCCACTGCTGCCTGGGAACCATCATCAAGGAAAACGGGGACATCATATTTGCCATACGCCCTGACATCTGCTCCGGCTCCGGCCCAGCCTGCAACCACAACTGCGACTTTCTTTTGGTCCATCAGGTAATCGGCACCCTGCATAACCACTTCCGGTGCAAAATCCTGATTATCAAACATTACAATTTCAAGCTTTTTGCCCAAGAGGCCACCACCGGCATTGAGCTCTTCCACGGCCACCTCAACGCCTTTAAAATAATTATCCCCGGAACCGGCATAATCTCCGGTCAGAGAAAATGCACATCCCACCTTAATGGTATCAGCGGCAATTGCCCATGATCCCATTACCATTAAGATTGCAACAACCAACGACATCAAACCAATTTTTTTCATTTTTCCAATTCCTCCGTTTTATGATTTATAGATTTTATAAAAAACATTTCCACTTAAGTTAACTTCATTCAAGGTATGGGATGAATCATGCCAATTTTTTTCCCCTCTTTGAAAACACTGAGAATTTTCGAATCAAGCCCGTCACTCCATCTGGAAGGAATAATACAATGACCACAACCAATCCACCCATGATCAAGAGACGATAAATACCCATGGGTCTTAATAGTTCATTCATTGTGACCGTGACCACAGCTCCCAGAACAACACCGGGATACTGGCCGATCCCCCCCACCACAATCATGATCAGCAGAACCGTAAACACTTCCATGCTCAGCATCCGGGTCGACAATATACCGACATAGTGCACATACAGAGCACCAAATATACCCGTGATAAATGAGGTAACACCAAACACCAGAAGTTTGTACTTAAATGCACTGACACCCAGGCTTGCTGCAAAATCCTCGGAATCCTTTAATGCCAGAAAAGCCGTACCCCAGTGGGATTTTAAGATCACCACAATGATAACACTGCAGATAAGGGTCATAACCAGCGCAAGATAAAAGAATGGCACCAGGTTTGAGGAACTAAAGGATATTCCGAAAATCTCAATGGGGGGAACGCTGATAATACCTCTTGATCCTCCTGAACCAATTGCTTTGCCGAGAGGGCCTTTTAAAAACGGCTCCAATGCCAGCTGAAATGCAAATGTAACCAGGGCAATATAGGGTCCAGCAAGTTTAAGACAGGGCAGGCCCACCAGCACACCGATTATTGCGGTGATAATGCCGGCCAGGAGTACGGCAAATACCGGAGGTACATTCAATGATACTGAAAGTATGGCTGAAGAATAGGCTCCGATAACATAGAATGCCACCTGACCAAAAGAAAAAATGCCGGCATACCCCATTATGAGATCCCAGCACGAAGCAACAACAGACCATATCAAAATCATGGTCAGTATCCGCATCATGATGGAGCTGTCACTTACAAAAATAGGTAAAACACCAATGATGCCATATATAACCGCAAGAATCTTGACCATGCTTTTAGCGTTCATGATTTATTCCCTCCCCATCAGGCCCTGGGGACGAAATGCCAAGGTGATTAAAAGTATAGTTAAAACAGCGATGTCGATGTGTATCATTCCCAGGTAATATCCCACAAATGCTTCCAGCATTCCAATAATAAGGGCTGCATAAAGACTTCCCTTGATCGATCCCATACCCCCGAAAGCTGTGATGACCCAGGCTTTGATCATGATCCCCGTGCTGGCCTGTGGATTAACAAAATTCTTCTGGGAAAGTAAAATCCCGCCGATCCCCACCATAATTGTTGAGATGGCAAAGGTGGCGGCAAAAACACGGTCCTTGGGAATACCCACAATCTGAGCACCCATGGGATTTTGGGCCACGGCCTGTACGGCCATGCCGACACGGGTATTGTTTAATATCCAGGCAAAACACAATAGGCCTGAAATAGAGAGTATAAAGATAACGAGATCCTGTTTCATAAAAACCAAAGGCCCAATGTCAAGAGTTCCTTCCACGATATCGGGCAGTGATTTGAGTCGAGGACCAAACATTGCAATATATCCGATATCCAAAAACAGGGCCAGCCCCAGGGTTAACATCATGGCCTTCATCTGCCAATCTGATCTTTTTCTCAGGGGAGCTACCAAAAATTTTTCCAAAAAGAAGCCCACAACAAAAAGAAAAGGAATTGCTGTAAGGAATACAGTATAGTATCCGCCCGGTAAATTTAAGGGAACCAGAAAAACCCAGGCAAAATAACCGCCCATGGTGTAGAAAGACCCATATGCAAAGTTAAAGGCTTTTGTTACCCCGTATACAAGAGCAAGACCAATGGCCATAAGGGCATAAACCGACCCATTCAATAAACCGCTGATAACAACATCAATAATCTCAAAAAACATCTAGTGTTTTCTCCCCCCATAAGCGAGTTCAACCCGTCATATGTTTACATTCCCAAAAAGATTTCTTTTAAATGGTCGTTGCTTAAGGCATCTTCTTTATTTCCCTCAAAGGTTATGTGCCCCTCTTCCAAAACATATAGTTTGTCAGCCAGATCCGTTATCTGGGGAATATTCTGCTCAACCACCAGAATTGTTTTGCCCTGATTATTAATCTCCTTAATAATCTTAGCCACCTCCAGCCTCAGGTTTGGCTGTAAACCCAAAGCAGGCTCATCAATTGCCAGAAAATCCGCATTTGACATCAATCCTCTGGCAATGGCCAGCATTTTAGCTTCACCGCCGCTCATTGTGGAAGCATATTGTTTCTTTCTCTGGGCCAATCGTGGAAATAGAGAGAAAACTCTTTCCATATTTTTTTTTTCGTATTTGCGGGCGTTTTTTGAATATGCCCCAAGCTTAAGGTTTTCCATGACCGTCATATAAGGAAACAATTCTCTGTTCTCTGCAATATATGTAATTCCCATGTTAACGATCTTTTCAGAGGACAATTTAATAATATCCTGATCCTTGTAAAATATCTTGCCTTTTTTGGAATCCACCATGCCGCAAAGGCTTTTGAGCAAAGTACTTTTGCCGTGACCATTAGGCCCCAGCATCACAACAACTTCCCCTTTGTTAACCTTAATAGACACATCTTTGAGTACGTGGGCCTGTCCGTAATAGGCGTTTAGATTTTCAATACTAAGCATCATGTGTATCTCCCAGGTAGCACTCAATAACTTCGGGATTGCTGGTTATTTCTTCAGGCGTCCCAGTACAGATCTCTTTTCCGTTTTGTATGACCAGGATCGGATTGGCAAGCTCAGTTAAAACCTTCATAAAATGTTCAATGATGATGACTGTGATTTTTAGCTCTTGATTGATTCTTTTTATGAGATTTGTCATTTGCATGATCTCTTTGCCATTAAGCCCTGCCATGGGCTCATCAACCATTAGTATTTTGGGCTTTGTGGCCAGAGCAGCTGCTATCATAAGTCTTTTTTTGCCTAACAGGTTCAAAAGATCGGTTTTATTGCTGCGCTCGTCTTGAAGGCTGGCAAAAGATATCATCTCATCGGAATAGTCGGGATCATATTTTCCGATATTGCCGAAACGACAGCCCAGCCTCACGCTTTCTTCCACTGTCAGGCTTTCAAAAATTTGAGGAATCTGAAAAGTTCTTGAAATTCCAAGGCGAGCTATTTTGTGTGTGGGAAATCCGGATATATTCTGACCGTCAAACTCTATTTTACCTTCAAATTTGTAAAATCCTGTGATGAGGTTGTATAGGGTTGATTTACCCGCACCATTTGGACCGGCTATTCCAAATACCTGTCCCTCTTCCACTTCAAAGCTCAGGTCGTCAACCGCTGCCAGCGCTCCAAACTTTTTGGTAATATTGATCGCCTTGAGCATTTTACCAGTTCCTTTCCTAAGGTTGAAGTTAAGCACAATTTTTATATCACATAGTATGTGATATGTGATTCATAGACATACCACAACTTTTTTTTAAAAGCAATAAAAAAGTCATTTACATAATACATAATATGTGATATTTTCAAAATAAAAAATCTATTAAGGAGAAAGTTATCAAAGCCTTTATCCACACTCATTTTGACAAATGTACAGGATGCAGCATCTGTCAGCTGGCCTGCAGCATGGACCTGATCAAGGGGTATAATCCCAGACGGGCCCGTCTTCTGATTCAACACAAAAATGAAAATCTCTACCATATCCCTATCGTCTGCAATCAATGCGAAAATGCCTATTGCATGAATGCCTGTCCTTCGAAAGCCATCCATCGAAATGATGAAGGTATCGTCTGTGTCTCAGAGGATAAATGTATTGGCTGCGGCCTTTGTGTCCAATACTGCCCTATTGGAATGGCAGCACTGGATCCAGACACCCAAAAAGCAGTTAAATGCGAATTGTGCCAGGGGGAACCTTTGTGCGTTGAAGCATGCCCCACAGGAGCCCTTGAACTTATTTACAGAGGAAAGATCAATGACTGAAGCCTACACAAACAAACTGCTGATGATTGATTTATCCTGTGAATCCTTTGAAACTATTCCCGTTACGGATGCCTTTAAGGCGGATTTTATCGGCGGGAAGGGATTTGGAGCAAAGCTTCTCTATGACCAGGTTCCCCCAGGCACTGATCCTTTGGGCAAAGACAATCTGCTGATGTTTATGCCAGGCCCTTTAACAGGTACCATGGCCCCTGCCATGCGGGGATGTGTGGTCACAAAATCACCCTTGACCGGTATTTTCCTTGATTCCTATTTTGGAGGCAGTTTCTCTCATGAAATCAAATATGCGGGTTATGACGGCATCATCATTAAGGGACAGGCCAGCAAACCCGTCTATATATGGATTGATGACGATCATGTGGAAATTCGGGATGCCCGGCATCTTTGGGGAACGGATACTCTGGAAGCAAACAGGCTGATCAAAAATGAACTCAATGATGAAACCATCAAGATTGCAGGCATTGGTCAGGCAGGAGAAGCCCAGGTCCTTTTTGCCCTCATCGGCTGTGAATACAATCGCCAGGCAGGTAGGGGCGGAGCCGGGGCAGTCATGGGTTCCAAAAACCTGAAGGCCATTGCCGTCAGAGGCTCCAAACCTGTTGCAGTACATGATCCCAAAAGCTTTATAACCGCCTGCACCAAGGCGTTTAAAGAACTTGAAGAAAGTCCGGACGTAGAGGCTTTCAGGGTAGCCGGCACAGCCTCTTCCGTGGAATTTGCCAATGAGACAGGTCTTTTGCCCCATAAAAATTATCAAGGCGGAACATTTTCAAAGGCATCAAAACTTTCTGACAAAGGACAGTCCAAACATCTTTGGCTTGGCAGCTCTGCCTGCATGGGTTGCCCCATTCGGTGCAGCAAAATAGGTGCTGTCCGAACGGGGAAATACAAAGGCATTGTTACTGATATTATAGAGTATGAATCTGCCGCCCTCATGGGCTCCAACCTGAATATTTCAGATATTAGAGCTGTGGCCCACCTGGTCAAACTCTGCGACCTTTATGGAATGGATTCCATGTCAACCGGTAATATTATAGGCTTTGCCATGGAAGCTTGTGAAAAAGGGTTGATTAAAGCTCCAACGGAGATTGAATTGAAGTTTGGAAATATAGCGGCGGCTGAATATCTTATTCATGCCATTGCCGGCCGGAAAGGCGAGCTTGGAAGGCTTTTGTCCAAAGGCGTGAACCTGGCTGCAAAACAAATCGGCGGAACAGCAAAACAATTGGCCGTACACACCAAAGGGCTTGAATCTCCTGCATGGGGACCCAGAGGGGCGTCGGGCATGGGCTTGGCATATATGACAACAGACCGGGGCGGGTGTCACCAGAGAGGCTTTCCCGTGGCCTATGAATTGTCAGGAGAATGGGAAGGCCATCCCCTTGATCCGCTTTCGCCTGAAGGTAAAGCACAAATGGTGGTGGCTCTGCAGAATTATTCCGCCGGCACAGACACCCTGGTAAATTGTGACTTTGGCAGTTATGGCATCTCGGGTGCGACCTATGCCGAGCTATTAAGCGCTGCAACCGGCCAAAAAGCAGATATCAATACCTTTATGGAAACAGGTGAACGTATCTGGAACCTTGTCAGATGTTTTAACCTGGCCCATGGTTTGGATACAAAAAAAGATATCCTTCCTCACAGGTTTGTAAAAGAACCTCTTCCTGACGGCCCCTCAAAAGGGCACAGGATTTCAAACAAGGATATGGACTATATGAGGCAAGAATATTATCAATTGAGAGGATGGGATAAAAAAGGTGTTCCCGCCAATAAAACCCTGAACCGACTGAGGATAGAGTATGC
>Ga0233430_1002477_pt1 | contig 21295 bp, 17 predicted proteins | sample SI_118_April2016_2_FD_179883 | JGI IMG/M metagenome (GOLD analysis project Ga0233430, IMG submission 179883) | Seawater microbial communities from Saanich Inlet, British Columbia, Canada - SI_118_April2016_150_MG | ecosystem: Environmental > Aquatic > Marine > Inlet | place: Canada: British... | reverse complement strand
TCACTCAGCATATGATGATGAAGTGTGGATAATAGAGCTTAAAAAATTTATTCAAAATATCTATCATCAAAAAAAAAAAATTGTTGGTATTTGTTTTGGTCACCAGATTATTGCTGAGGCACTGGGAGGGAAAGTTGTTCGTTCTTCAAAAGGATGGGGTATTGGGGTGCAAGCTATAAAAATCAATAAAATTATGGAATGGATGAAGCCTTTCAGCGATAAATTAAACATACTTGCTAGTTATCAAGATCAGATAGAATCTCTTCCCCCACAAGGATCTTTATTGGCGAGCAATTCACATTGCCGATATTTCATGTATGAGATCGAAAATATTGTATTAGGAATTCAGGGGCATCCTGAATTTGACAAAAAATTTGTCGAAACCCTTTATAAATCAAGAGTTGAATCGATCGGTCGCAATATTGTCTCGACTGCCATATCAAGTTTAAATGGATCAATTCATCCTCATATTTTTGCAGAATGGATAAATAATTTTTTCCAAAAAACTTAGAGCAAATCAAAAAAATGGGCTATGATCGCAAAATTCGAAAAGAACCCCATGAATCAGCTGTCTTTATAAAATCAGAAAAGGCAACTATGACCTTGTTTTTGCTGGCTCACACGGGAGAACAAATTTAAAAAAGGAATCTTGCATGCTATATCACAGAAAATCGCTACAGGTCTCCTACTGAGAAGCCATTGGTATTCTTTTGCTGGACTCTCCTATTCCATTTATACCGGGCGATGTGGCCAATGCTTTTTTATGGCTATCCAAAGGCTTGGTCACTATGCCGCCATCATGCATATTGAAATCCCGAAACATAAGGGAGATGTTTCTTGCTGCTGGGGCAAAGACGCATTGCTGTATTCAATTGGTGTCCCCAATGTTGATTCTATATGAGCATGGGCATCGATAAATCCTGGAATGATAAATTTTCCAGTACCGTCTATTTCTTGATTTCCACTTCCCTTATAATCACCAATGCCAACAAAATATCCGTCTTTGACAGCAACATCCGATGTGCAAATATCCTGTGTGATCACATCAACAATTTGAATATTGATAAACACAAGATCTGATTTAGTTAATTTTGCTGCAGAAAAGATTCTATCTCTTAACATAACATATCCCTTGGTTTTATAAATAATTTGATGTCTATGCCCGGATATATTATTGTAGCACAATAACCAAATAAAGAGGACCATCTTGGGAACATCGTTTAAAGACCAGCTCATTGAAACAAATTGTTTAAATCTTGATGATTACGAAGAGCCGTACTACTTTACCGTGGGAAAGATAATTAATTAAAGGTATCCATAAAATGCAAATGACCAATAAACAGAGAATGCTGGCCGCCATCAAAGGGGAAACACCAGATGCATTACCTTTCGCACCAAGGATGGACTTATGGTATGCCGCGGCCCAGGCCTGCAATAGTCTTCCGGAACACTATAAAAATGATTCTCTGGAAGATATCTGCAAAAAAGAAAACTGGGGAATATACCGGTTGACCGGTGATTACAGATATCTTGAAAAAAAACATTCAGACTGGCCTTTTACCTGTCTTGGAATATTCGCTCCTCCTGAAACGGTTCATGGCATGACATTTGATGACAACATCAATATTAAAACCCAGCTGAATGATGGCGTTATGGATATCGTTTTTGAAACACTTAAAGGAGAATTAACCACCACCCTGGTTTTAAACAATGAAATGAAAAAAGAAGGGGTGACCTATCCATGGATTAAAGAAAAGCTGATTAAAAAAGACGAAGACTGGGATCTTGTGGCCCTGCTTTTTGAAAGTCTGAAGCTGATTCCACGCAATGAGTCCTTTCTTGAACAGGAAAAGCGGATTGGTGAAAACGGTCTTATTGTCAGCCAGGCAACAGATGCAGGATCTCCAGTTCATCTCATACAAAAAAATCTGATCAGCCCCACCCGGTTTTTCACCCTGTACAAAGAAGATCGAAAAAGAATAGACAAGCTTGCGGACAGTATTAGCAATTATTTTAACCAGGTTTTAGATATTTACGAAAACTATCCGGGTGATGTGCTTGCCTGGGGATGTAATTATGACCGTACAATCACCTTCCCGCCCTATTTTGAAAAAGATATTCTTCCCTGGCATATCAAAGCCCATGAGCGGTTAAAACCCCTGGGCAAGTATATAATTACACATACGGACGGAGAAAATGACGGGCTCATGGATCTTATCCTTAAAACAAAAGTTGATGGTTGTGAATCTTTATGCCCCTACCCTATGACACGCCTCAAACTTCATGAATACAGGGAAAAATGGAAGGATGTGGTAATTATTGGTGGAATTCCTGCCGACTACCTGATTCCCGGCAAAACCTCTGAAAAAGAAATGATTGATTATTTTGACTATGCATTTAAGTCCATGGCGCCGGGTAATTTGTTCATTCCAGGGATAACAGATGCTGTCAGTCCCTTAAGCTCTTTTGACCGTGTGCAGAAAATGGGGGATTATTTTGCCCAAAACGGAAAACTCCCCCTTAATGATGAAAGTTTCAAAGATATTTTTGCAGGAGAGCAAACAAGAGTTATTGGCGAACAATGTCTTTCAGAGGAACAAGGCATCCTCAAAGAAATCCAGCTTTGCATCATTGAAGCCGACAAAACCAAAATAAAGACCTTAATAAGCACGGCACTTGGGAATCAAATAGAAGCCGGGATGATCCTGGAACATGGCATGATTTCAGCCATGAATTATGTGGGGGACGGTTTTTCAGAAGGAAAATTTTTTATCCCGGAAATGCTGCTTTCCGCCCAGACAATGGAAGAAGGTGTCTCGGTTTTAAAACCACACTTGCTGGAAGACTCTTCTGCCACAGGATCTGGTAAAGTGTTATTAGGAACGGTTGCAGGTGATCTCCACGACATAGGCAAAAATCTGGTGGCCATCATGTTGAGGGGCGTCGGGTTTAAGGTCATTGATCTGGGGATCAATGTGTCTCCTGAAACCTTTGTCACATCTATCCAGGAACATGATGCGGATATCCTGGCACTTTCCGCTTTACTGACAACCACGATGCCGAAAATGAAACAAACCATAGATGCTGTTGTGGAAGCGGGCTTAAGGGAAAAAATAAAAATTATTGTGGGTGGTGCCCCGGTTACCCATGAATTTGCAAAAAAGATCGGTGCAGATGGGTATGCTGAAACAGCTGGCAGTGCATCGCGTACAGCCCAGGAATTGATGACCGTTTAAACCAAATAATTGGAAAGGCAAACCATTCATGAAACAACCTGATTGCTCACAAATACTTCAAAACTGTGCCCACGGGGTAATTGGAACAGATGTTAAAGGCCGGATCATCCATATCAATTCCAAGGCCAAAGAAATCATCAGGTTTGCCGGTCCACTCGGGCAGGATACAAATGTCATTGATCTGTTACCGGCAACGGGTAAACTGATCCTTGGGGCAATGGAAAGCCGGAACCCCTATTTCGGCCACCAGGTGGAAGGAAAGCTGGAAAATCTTATCGTAAGCATCAATATCATCGAAGACAAGGACGAAATATGTGGATCAGTCTGCAGTTTTGTGGATCTAAACGAATTCAAATCAGTTGCCCACAAACTTGATTTTATTGAATTGATGGATAAAAAATTTGAAACCGTTTTTGAGGCTTCCTTTGATGGAATCTGGCTGGCTGACGGTGAGGGCCGGATCATTAAGATCAACAAGACCAGCGAAAAAATAATGGGAATGAATCGTTCGAAAGTCATCGGCAAAAAGGTCCAGGAAATCGTTGAACAGGGGGTGTACGATAATTATATGACGGATGAGGTCATCCGGACAAAAAAAAGAGTATCCCAGCTGCAGACCGCCCTTTTAACAGGCAAACAGATTCTTTGCACGGGAATTCCCGTACTGGATAAAAATGGAGAGGTATCCATGGTCGTCATAAATGAACGGGATATCTCTCAACTTATGGCCACTCAAAAGGAACTGGAAGATATTCGCCAGGAAAAAGACCGGTACAAAGAAGAGCTGGATACCATGGTCATGAAAGAGCTTCGGGAAAATAATATTGTTGCTGAAAATGAAAAAATGCGACACACCATGCAGATGGCCGTGAGATTTGGACGGATGAATGTGTCGGATATCCTGGTCCAGGGAGAATCAGGAACGGGGAAAGGATTAATAGCCAAGTTTATCCATAAAAGCGGTCAAAGGTCTTCCAAACCTTTTATACAGATCAATTGTGCGGCTCTTCCGGATACAATCCTGGAAGCCGAGTTGTTTGGTTATGAGAAAGGTGCTTTTACCGGAGCAAATGAAAGCGGAAAACCAGGCCTTATTGAACTGGCCAATGAAGGGACCTTGTTTCTTGATGAGATTGGAGACTTATCTCCGGCAGGACAGGCAAAATTGTTAAAATATCTGGATGATCATGAGGTGATGCGGATCGGCGGCACCCAGTCTAAATTTATTGACTGTGTTGTGATTGCTGCTTCAAATCAAAACCTTCAAAAACTTGTGAAAAATAAGAAATTTCGTCCTGATCTGCTGTTCAGACTCAACAGCATTTCCATATCCCTCCCGCCTCTCAGAGAAAGGCCTGAAGATATTTTTGAATTAACCTATCAGTTTTTGAAAACAAACAACGCCAAATTCAACTCGAATAAAAAAATCAATCCTTTGACCATTGCCATGATGCAGACCTATTCCTTTCCCGGCAATATCCGGGAACTTAAAAATATCATTAAAAAAGGGGTGATCATGAGCGAATCCGAATATATTGACAGTATAGTGATCGATTGCATTGGGAAAGAGGTGATTGACGAGGTCACCAGGGCTGAAAATGCCGATAAAAAAATCAGAAGCCTTGAGGATATAACGAATGCCTTTGAAAAAGAAATTATCAAAAACGCCATAAAAAAATTTCATTCCACAAGGGAGCTGGCCCGGCATCTGAATATCAGCCAGCCCACAATTGTTCGAAAGCTCAAAAAGCACGGATTATCAACCCGCTAAAAAAACAAGGTCTGTTTTACATATTTTTTACAGCCTCCCCGCCATGATATCACCCTTGTGTTTCCCTGGAACAACCCGATTCAATACCACTTCAATTATGGATCAACGCTTTAAAATCCATGGTTTTTCATGATTCAGATCTGTATCAATGAGACCCTGCTTTATCTAATTATTTTTAATAACCCATAAAAATAATTCGGTTTTTTAAACGGCCGTGTCTCTGGTTCAATTTTTGCTAACGTTTTACATGAACTGCTTTGTAAGAGTTTTTAATGCGTTGGTTACGTTTTTAAACCTTTTTTTGATTTCATGTTCATTTATGAAAGCTGCGTTATTCTCATTAGATGAGGCGATAATCGCAGGTAAAACAGGTAAGGAGGAATACCCATATGATTTATAAAGCCAACAAAGGTCAAACAAGTTATGGTGAAGCCATTGGGATTATTTTGATGGAGAGCTATATGCCATTTCCCCCGGGATGTCCGGGAAACGCAACTACCTTTGACTACCCTGTCAGATATGAAATCGTTAAGGGTGCCAACATGGATAGGCTTGTTTATAAAGGAGACCCCAAACTGCTTCAACCCTTTATTGATGCCGGGTGGGCATTGATAAATCAAGGAGTGAGTGCCGTTACTGGCAATTGCGGTTTCATGGTGTTGTATCATGATATCCTGGCCAAAGAATTTCCCGTTCCCACGTTTATGTCCAGCCTGCTTCAATTGCCCTTTATTTCCCGGATGTTGAAACCGGGTGAAAAAATCGGGATTATCACTGCCAACTATGACACACTCACGGACAAACATCTTGAAATAGCCACCAATGGCGCTGACATCCCCCTGGCTGTTACCGGCATGCAGAAGCAACCCAATTTTTATGATGCCATCCACGCTGAAAAAGGATTTCTTGATTTTGATAAAGTTGAGGCTGAAGTGGTTGAGGTAACTGGCAATCTTCTTGAAGAACATCCGGATATAAAAGCCATTCTTTTTGAGTGTACGGATTTACCCCCTTATGCAGCAGCTGTACAAAGGGCATTTGGATTACCGATTTATGATTTTTCAACCATGATAAATTATGTTTACTCGGCAACGGTCCGAAAGCGTTTCTGCGGCTATACATAACCCTGTTATAAACAATAACCTTTAAAACATATGATAGATGGAAAAGGAGATAACATGATAGAAAAAAAAGTCTTGATCAATGGAGAATGGGTTGAAGCTGTAAGCGGTGAGCGATTTGAAGTGATTTCACCGGGTGATGGAAGCGTTGTGGGAAGTGTTCCAATGTGTTCCAGAGAAGATGCGGTCAAAGCGGTTGAAGCAGCTCAGCAAGGCCGTGCTGCCTTAAAAAAACTGTCACTTTTAAAAAGAATTGAGCTGCTTCATAAGGCTGTGGATATTGCCAAATCAAAAGACAAAGAAGCCTGCAAAATCATGTGCATGGAGTCTGGCAAGCCCATGACCCAGTCCATCAGTGAAGCAAGTCCCGCCACAGGGTATAGCTGGAGCAACTTTCATGTGGCCATGAACAATGTCAAAACCCACAGGGGATTGACCCTGCCCAATGTTACAGAAGATAATAACAATAAAAGAATAATCCATACCTATGAGCCTGTTGGGGTTGTGGCCAATCTTTCCACGTTCAGCTATCCGTCTGAAATGCCCAATTGTACCATTCCATACGCCCTGGCATTGGGGAATGCCGTTATTGTCAAGCCATCCTGTGGAGCACCCATCAGTGCTATCCTTATTGCAGAAGCGCTGCACGAAGCCGGTTTTCCCGCCGGCAGCATCAATATCGTGACCGGCCCGGGCAGTGATGTGGGCGATGAACTTGTCTCCAATCCCGGAGTACAGGCCATCAACCTTTTCGGCCAGGAAAACACCTGTGAAACGATAACCCAGAGGGCCGGGATGAGAAGAATACTGGCAGCCGTTGTATCCAATAATCCTTTTATTGTCATGGATGATGCCAATATTGAAGAAGCAGTTCTCTCTGCAGCCCAGGGTGCTTATGGCCATAATGGACAATCCCCGATTTCCACCAGGAGAATCCTTGTTCACAAGGATGTATATCATTCATTTGTGGAAAAATTTTTGGAAAAAACCAAAAGTATGGTCTTTGGTGACCCCATGGACATAAATACAGATATCGGACCATTGAATAATGAGATAATTTTGAACCAGACCCTTGCCAAACTGGCCGATGCCAGGGAAAAGGGCGGAAAATTTCTGACCGGCGGACATGTGTCAAAAGGCCTGTATCTTGAGCCGACCATCATTGATGAGGCCAACCCTGATATGCTGGTAACAAATGAACCCACCATGGGACCTGTGGTTCCCATTATGATCTTTGATACCATTGAACAAGCCGTGGAAATGGCCAATGCCACCCGGTTCGGATTCCAGGCAGGTGCCTTTACCAGCAGTCTGTCCAATGCCTATTTTTTCTCTGAAAATATTGAGTCCGGCAGCGTCTATATTAATGAAGCCACCTCCTGCTGGGATGAAATGTCTCCCTTTGGCGGCGTGAAAAAAAGTGGTATGGGAAGGATGTTGTCCAATTGGATTTTTAATGAATTGACCCATGTTAAAATGACCCTGTTTGATTTAGGCAAAGTGAAAAAAGGATAAGGAAACAATTATGGCAAACCTATATGGCGGATCTCTCTTACGGGTTGATTTAAGCACAGGAGAGATAAAAAGAACACCGACCACGCAATATTCAGATTTATGGCTTGGAGCCAGGGGATTCAATGCCCGGATTTTATATGAAGAGACAAATAAAGAAACAGACCCGATGGGACCGGATAATGTAATCCTGTTCAGTGTGGGGCCTTTCACCGGAACCATGGTGCCGGGATCAGGCCGGGTGGAGATTGGTGCCAAATCCCCTGTCACAGGTATTCAGGGGATGTCGAATATGGGGGGTTACTGGGGGCCGGAACTAAAATATGCCGGATATGACAGTGTCATTGTAAAAGGGGCAGCCGATAAGCCTGTCTACATCTCCATCTATAATGACAAGGTTGAAATCATGGATGCCGCACATTTGTCCGGGAAAGATACCTACCAGACCCAGGATGCCATCCGGGAGGAGCTTGGAGATCCTGAGATTGAAGTGGTCTGTATCGGCCCTGCCGGTGAAAATATGATCGCCTATGCCTCGGTTCACACACGGCTGGGAAATGCCGCCGGACGAACGGGTATGGGAACGGTCATGGGATCTAAAAACTTGAAGGCCATTGCTGTCAGAGGCACAAAGGGAGTGACCCTTGCCGATCCGGACCGGTTCATGGAATTGTGTCTTGAAGCCATGGAAGTTCAGAAACCGCTTCTGGACATGGGCAAAACCACAGACCTGCTTGCCAATGATCCCCCGACCTGGGCATTGACCCTGGGAAACTATGAAGCCTCTAAATGGGTCAAGCAAAAAGACCTGAGGCACGGACATAAACCCTATTGGGAGCGGCATAAAAACAGACAGGGCCAGGGTATAACAGGGTGTTTCAATTGCCAGGTCAGGTGTATGGATTATTATGATCATCCGGAAAAAGGGCCTTTGGTGGCATCTTGAAATTGTTATGCATCCACGTGCTGGGTGCTCAAAGATGACAACATGGAATCCTGGTATACGCTTGTATCCACCTGCCAGCGTCAGGGTGTGGATGTCATGTCTGCTGCCCGTATGATTGCCTGGGCCATGGAACTTTTTGAAAAAGGAATAATTGATGAAACCCATACCCAGGGAATTCAACTTTTATGGGGGAACACAGAAGCCATCAGCGAAATCATCGGTCTTATTGCCGAAAACAAAGGATTTGGGGCTGTTCTGGCCTGCAATGTTTTTGATGCAGCCGCCCGTATAGGTAAAGATGTAGAAGAAGCTTTGAACATCAAGGGAGTGCCTTTGGGCGGAACCAATGTCATGAATTTCAGGGCCCGGACCATTGGCGCAATAATCAATCCCCGGGGGGGCGATGAATACAGGGGAAGAATGGGGTCTTTTGACAACATGGGAAGCGGAAAAAACACGGGGATGACGGGCATGGCTGTCCCGGACAGCTGGGAATCCACAACGGCTTTGGATATCATAAAAAAAGCCAAGCTTGCCTCGGGACAAGCCTCTGCCATGGATCAACATGACCCCACTGCAAGGGGTGCTGTAGCAGCCCTGGCCAACCGATATTCCATTGTGAGTGATTCTTTAGGCCAGTGCAAATGGAACACCTTATTTTTAAATGTAGGCGTCAGTATTGAATTTCAGGCCAAGGCTTTGTCTGCAGGACTGGGGAAACAAATAGACATTGATGATCTTCTTGAAATCGCTTCCAGGATTTCAGCCCAGGAAAGATTGTTTTCCATCAGGGGAGGATTTACCCGGGACCACGATACCCTGCCAAAAAGACTGATCAACTATCAGATGCCCGGTTCCTGGCCCCAGGACAAAGTGATGGCAGAAGAACTTGAAATGATGAAAGAAGAGTTTTATGAATCCATGGGCTGGGATAAAGAGACGGGTGTACCCAGGGATGAAACCCTTAAAGCTCTTGACCTCCTAGATCTGGAAAACGAGCTTAAAAAAACGGCGGTGTAGGCTTACATTTAATATTGAAAAAAAATTACAGGAGGTTGATGACATGGGATTCGTCATTTTGATCCATGCAGATAAATGCAGTGGCTGCCAGATGTGTGAAGTGGGCTGTTCGCTGAAACATATGAAAGAGTGTAACCCGGAAAGATCCAGAATACGGATGATAAAAACGGAAAAAAACGGGCAATACGATTTTATTCCATCCACCTGCATGCAGTGTGAAACAGCCATGTGTGAGCTGGTTTGCCCCGTGAAGGCCATCAGCCGGAATTCAGAAACCGGGGCAAGAATCATTGATGAAACAAAGTGTATTGGCTGTAGTTCCTGTAGTTATGCCTGCCCCTTTGGCGCCTGCTTTGTTGACCGGAAAATCAGTAAAGCCATGGTGTGCACCCAGTGTGACGGCGATCCGACCTGTGTTAAGGTCTGTCCCTCAGGTGCCCTGGAATATATCAGTTCAGACCAGGTAAATGTTGCGTTAAAAAGGGCAGCGTCACAAAGGATCATTGATGCGACAGCTGTTGCCGGTTTGACCAACAATCCGGCTTCCTGTTGATGTCCTTGATATCCGTACAATGGTTTTATCAGACACTCCTGGAGATCGTACATGCCTGAAGAATGGCTTTATTTTATTGAAGGACAATTTTTAGAGATTGTTTTTTACCTGTTTGCAATGGGTATGGGGATACGATGCCTGGCATTTCTGGTAAACATCTTTAATAGCCGGATGTTTCTTTACCAAAAATTCACTTGGAAAAGCACAGGTAAGTTGCTTTTTCTTTTAGGAAATTTTCTTTTGCCCTTTCATAAAATTCTTCTCAAACAACCCCTTTATACGATCTTAAGATACATTTTCCATGCCTGCCTTTTCATAATCCCGGTCTGGTATTCCGGTCATCTTAATATGCTTTTGGATACTCGTCTGGGATGGTATTGGGAACCGATTCCAGACGAGTATATTGAAACAGCAACCCTTGTTTTTATAGGGATCGGTTGTTTATTCATTGCCAGAAGAATCGTCTTTTCCAGGATACGAGAACAATCTTCATTCATGGATATAACCCTTATTATGATAACGCTTTTGCCCTTTATTACCGGATACTGGTATGTCAACGGTACTTTGGATCATATTTCTTTATTTGAGGAATACATGTGGTATTTACATGTGTTCAGTGGTGAAGTCATGATTCTAATGGCTGTTTTCCTGTTCATCAGGACCAGACTTGATGCCAAAAGATGTGTGGGATGTGAATCCTGCTGTATCAGCTGCCCCACAGGCACTTTGGAAGCTATTGAAACAGCAAATAAACGTGAGTTTTTATATTCCCATTATCAGTGTATCTGCTGTGGTACCTGTGTTTCAACCTGCCCTGAAACAGCCGCAAAATTAAGGCATGAAATCAGCATATCTCTTTTTTTCTCTTTTATTGGGAAAAAAAAGATAAATGAGGTCGTGATAAACACATGCGCGGGGTGCGGGAAGACCTATGCACCCGATCCTCAAATCGAAAAAATCAATCAGATTTTTCTTGTAAAAAAAATTGCTTCACCTGAGACCCTCAGCTATTGCGGTAGGTGTAAAAAACTTTTCTCAAATCATATGTTATTACCCCGTGATGGATGAATCCCCAGTTCTTCCAGTTTGGCTGCCATGGGTACCCCTTTTTCATCCCATCCCCGCATCTTATAATAATCCGGAAGCAGCTGGTCCTGCTCAAAAACCTGGCCTTTGCAGGGCCCGTCCGGCATGGGTTCTTTTAAAAACCGTTTGGGCAGGGTATCATCTTTTGCGGAAAGACCGGCTTTGAGATTGAACAGTCTTTCCATTGTAAATATGGTTTCTCCCAGTTTATTTAAGGCATCAAGGCCGCCAAAGTCTATCCCCGTTGCACTTTGTAAAAGATCAATAATCTCCTGTTCAGGTGTTTCCATGAGAAGGAAATAGCAAAAGCCTAACGAATCATAAGCCCAGGCACAATAATTCTGATAATGGATGGTCATCTCAGCTTTGCCTTCAATGGCGAAACGATCCACATCCTTGTCCTTTGACCAGTATCCCAGCATTGTTGTTTCAAAAATCTCGGAACAATTCACTTCCGCCCGGCAGTGATCAGCACCCCTGTTATTGGTGACAAAAGCCAGACCCTGGCCTTTCACCCCCCTGGGGTCATAATTGGGCAATTCCTGTTTTTTAACTGTCATGGAAAGCTCAGGATGGCCATAACGTTCTCCTAATCGGTAGGAACCTTCTCCTAAAATCCAGCCAAATCCTTCCCGCGCTGCCATCTTTTCCACCAGGTCTATAAGGGCATCTGCATCTCCGAATTTAAGATCGTATCCAATGTCCTGTGTCGTAAGGGCACCGATTTCAAATAATTCCATGGCACACCCCACTGTTACCCCGGTGGATATGGTATCCATTCCCATATCATTACAGATTCTGCCGGCCTTTATAACCGCCGGAAAATTATCCACACAGGTAACCGAGCCCAGGGATGCCACAGATTCATACTCAGGCCCTTCTCCTTTGCCTTCATAGCCCGGTTCTTCAACAAGACTTAACCGGGCACACCCGGCCGGACAGGCAAAGCATGCTTTACTGGGCCTGGCGCCCTTGACTGAGTATTTTTCAGCAAAAGTTTCACCGCTGATTTTATGGGCACCTTCAAACACACCCGTTTTAAAATTACGGGTGGGTAAAATTCCCAGATCATTGGTAAAACTCAATACCCCAATTGTACCGGTCTCACCCAGTCCTGAGGCGCAGCTTGGCGTCGGATTCTGCCAGTACTTCCATGTTTTTGTTATGTTTTTGTTAAAGACCTCTAAATCGGCTATCTTAACTCCGCTGTGCCCCCTGACCACTATTGCTTTAAGATTTTTTGACCCCATAACCGCACCGACACCGCCGCGTCCGGCAGCCCGGGCACCGGTTACGCCGCCTGTAATCACATTGGCGAGTCTGACAAGATTTTCTCCGGCAGGGCCTATGGCTGCTATATAGGCCATGGGATCTGTCTCTTTCAACAAAATTTCTTCAGAATCTTCTGTACCTTTGCCCCAGATATGGTCTGCTTTTCGAAGTGTTATTCTCTTGTTTTTTATCCAGAGATAAACCGGGTTTTCTGCTTTTCCCTCAAAAATAATAAAATCAAATCCACAAAATTTTAATTCCGCACCAAAGTATCCACCCACCCCGGCATTTGCGATACCGCCTGTTAAAGGAGATTTTGTAACAAAGTAAGTTCTATTGCCTCCCGGCGGCATACAGGTAAGGGGACCAGTTGCAACGATAAATTTATTATTGGGTTCAAGGGCATCTGTCCTGGGATCCACTTCGTCAGTCATGTATTTAATCCCCAAACCCCGGGCTCCGATAAAAGAAGTCATAATGGCCGGATCATTTTCAACAACCTGGATTTTGGAATTTGAAAGATTCACTCTTATATGTTTTCCTGTCCATCCAAATGCCTGATTGCTCATATCTCGACCTCCTGTTCTTTTGCCTGTTTAACCTTTTTGATATATTCCATGCTGATATCTTCACTGACGTTTGCAGATGTCTTGAACTCAAGAGCGCCATAGAAACAGTGTTTGACACACTCGGGATCGCCGCCGCACAGATCACACTTATTGGCAAGCTTATCTTTTTCATGAACATCCATGGCACCGAAAGGACAGGCTTTAACGCACATCCTGCAGCCGATGCAATTTTCTTCAACAACTTCTACAGCACCTGTTTTTTGGTTTCTTATCAAAGCCTCTTTTGGGCAGACCTCGATACAGGGCGCCTTGCCGCATTGCCTGCACACCATAGGATAATAAAAAAAATCCTTTGATATGATCTTGACCTTGATTCTTGATTTTGATGGATTGATTTCTCCAAAGTTGTGAGTGGAACATATGTATTCGCAGATCCTGCATGCCGTGCATTTTTCCAGGTTCACTTCTATACTTTTATTCATCCTGCCTCCTTGTGTGCTAGCTTAGGACCGCAAAGTTTATAACTTGAACGAAATTGCTGATATCTACCAGCGGGTTCTCTGCAAATTACAGACCAGTAAAAATTATCTTCAAAAAGAGCTTGAAACGCCTTTAATGTAAGATTTTAAAACTATATTGATTTTCCTTTGGCTGATACAAATTTGAATCTGCATATCAAATCTATTGATCCATATATGAATCTTTAAAAGCGCATCTTTTGTTTATAAAATCAATACTTTTTTATTTTTTCATCTATAGATCCTATTGTGAGGATTCAAAATAGAATTTTTAAATTTTTTAAACCCGATTGTATGGGTCGCAAATTCATGGTCCTGATTTTGCAATAAACCTGATTTGGCCATAAAGTAAAGAGAGAATACTTAATATATTAGGGTGGCAAAAGTAAAAAAAATATTACGACAGGGAAATAATAGCTCTATAAATTAATTTACAGGGAGCGATTAAGATGTATGAACGAATGAACATTTTAAAAAAAGCGGATTTTGAAAAACTTCATGAATCAACTTTAAAAATTTTTCAAGACGTCGGGATTGCTTTCCATTCTCCCAAAGCCCTGAAAATTTTTAAAAACCATGGAATCAAAGTTGATGGAAATAAAGTCTATTTTGAACCTGAACACCTTGAAAAAGCCTTACAAACCGCACCATCTGAATTTAAGATTCATGCCAGAAATCCGGAAAAATCTTTGACTATAGGCGGCAATAATCTTGTTATTGCTCCGGGTTATGGTTCACCTTTCATAATGAAAAATGGTGAAAAAAGAAGATCGACCCTGAAAGATTACGTCAATTTTTGCAAACTGGTCCAGACATCCAGACATATTGATATGAATGGCATGCTCATGGGTGATCCTTCAGACAGGCCGGCAGACAAGGCCCATCTGGACATGGTGTTTTCCAATATTGTGACCAGCGACAAACCGTTTATCGGAAGCTCAGCATCCCAAAAGGCAGCCACAGACTCGATAGAACTTGCCGGTATTGCCTGGGGCGGCAAAGAAAACATTTTAGATAAACCCGTTACCATGGCCGTGATCAGTTCGCTTTCCCCTCTGCAGTATTCAAATGAAATGGCAGAGGCCTTAATTGTCTATGCCAAATATGGTCAGGTCAATATGTTGGCATTGCTCGCCCAGGCCGGTGCCACAGCGCCCATTACAATACCCGGACTTCTTGTAACTCAAAATGCTGAGATTCTTGCCGGAATCATTTTAACTCAACTGGTCAATCCGGGCTCACCTGTGATCTACGGATCAACATCAACTGTAACGGATATGAGTAAGGGCTCACTTGCCGTGGGTGCTCCGGAATTATCCCTCATTCAGAATGCCACCCAGCGGATGGGACAATATTATGGCATTCCCACAAGGGGCAGTGGTGCCATCACAGATTCTCATAGCCTTGATATGCAGGCAGGTATAGAATCAACGCTTGCTTTGACAACAACCATAATGAGCGGTGCCAATTTTATTTTACATGGATGTGGAATATTAGAATCGTATCTCTCAATGAGCTTTGAAAAATTTCTTGCAGATGAAGAAATCTGCGGCATGCTCAAAAGGATGCTTAAACCCCTTGAAATCACAGATGAAAGAATCGATTTTGAAACCATAAAATCCGTGGGGTGTGGCGGTGAATATCTAACACACCCCAAGACGTTTCAACATTGCAGAACCGAATTTTATGTACCGGACCTGCTACAGAGAAATGATTATTCCACATGGACGAACAAAGGAAAAAAACAATTGGATGATCTTGCCCGGAAAAAATTTAACCAACGGCTTGAAGAGTGGGAAAAACCTGACATTGATCCTGATATGGAATCGCGTTTAGCCAATTATGTAAAAGACAATTACTAATCAATAAAAAACCGGGACTCCTATTATATCTTACTTATTATAGGGAGTCCCGATCTTACTTTTTGGCCTGACACGGATCAGCAACACCCTTGCAAACCATTTGGAAAATATTTAACCTTTGACCTAAGTACCCATTTAAACAGTATTAGCAAAGGTGAATTTTTTATCCCGGATAGGTCAAAATGAGCAGAAGACTACCGCCCATGGATTATTTTTTAAATAACATTTCTTTAAAATTGTATTGGTATAACAGGTAAACAATGCCGAATAATGCCCCGCCAAAGATTAAGGCGTTTGATAAAACCGATGAGAACTCATAATCCGCATGGCTCATAAATACTACATGCAATACACTATGAACGATTAGAAACAGGCTGATGGCCAGTTTGCTTGGAATACGGATTTTATCATTTTGGATTGATACGAGGGCGATCAAACCGGCAAAAAATGGAATATGGAAGACCAGAAAAACCATCATTCCATATTCATCGGGTAACCAGCTGGTCAACGGCAATACAATCCATTCATGATTTTGCATCGCATCCAGTTCATGCGTAAACAAGGTCCCCATACCCAGGTTAAACGCGATATTCTTCATTTTTTTCCTGATTCTCAATTTCTTTGTTTTAACCCCAAAATCTACGGCTTGCCAGTCGTTAAATCTTGTTAAGATCAGAAAGTCCGAGTTCATGAAGCTTTTCTATAGTTGGGCAGCCGGTTTCAAGATTCCACCCTCGTAATTGATAGAACTCATTTCGCATTTTTTTAAAGACCTCCCGGTCAAGGGTTTGATCTTTACGGCTTAATACTGTATCGCCCTCGCCAGGCACAAGCACATCAGGATTCATAAAAACAGATTGAACCGGATCAGTAAAATTGAATTGTTCAACCGTATCATCTTTTTTCGGGTCCCAACCTTCCCGCAAAAGGATGGCCCGTTGTTGATTAAAAATAATTTCACCGAATTTCAAAAGGGCATTCTCATCCAGATCTTTTCCAGTTACTGCATTGAATATACGGGCCTCAAGGGTAGTATCGCCCACTTTATCTTCAGTATGGTTAGAAAACATTAATGGCCAGCAGGAATCACACAAAAGCAGGCTGTCTTTAACATAGGTACGATCTATAATGCGGGTGGCAGCCATGGCTTTGCCTTCATGGGTATTCAGGTCCCAGGCCTTATCATGGCCCCAGAAGTTAGCTGCAGCAGCCCGGTAAACATCTGCAGAAACAGGTGTTGATCCGGGATATTGCAAGTTCATGACCCAGTAACCGATAATCCTGCTTACTTCATGCAGCATTGCAATGGGCTGTCGGGGCTCAAAGGCATATAATAAACCGTTCATCAAATATTCTCTTGCCGAATAGGTAGCGCCATCGCCCACACCGGAAACTTCATTGGCAAAAAGTTTTTTAGCTTCTGTGCCAAGGGTTTCTCCAGTCCTCAGGAGGCCCTGGGCCAGGATATCACCAAATCCTTTTCGATAGGCGATCATATGGCAGAGGTCTTTAAAAAATTCCCATGTTCCCAGTTTCTCAATTTCAAGACCGGTTTGGGCATCGCTCAGATAACCTGCCTTATACCCTGTGCTTATCCACTGAACGATATTGGCCATCTCCATGGTACATAAAGATAAATTGTTGCAGAGCCCTGTTGCATCCAGAGCAGTTTCAGCCGGTTCTCCCGGACGCCCCATCACCCAGGGAAAGTATACAAACATGGCCTGACACTTTCTAACAACCTCCTTATTGGAGTTTGTTCTAAAGGTGGCACGCATGATACAGTCCAAACCACACTGAAAGCAGGAGGCTTTTCCTGCATGGGAGATCTGATCTTGTGGGAATGGATTGAAATTGGCTTCACGCTTATTTAATTTTATTGTCAACCGGTTGAGCTCTTTTAATGCCGCAGGATCATAAACCCGAGGAGATTGAGTCCCTATAACAGCAATGGCTTTTAAATTTTTAGCGCCCAAAACCGCTCCAAAACCGCCAGTGGCACTACCCTCATTATCAGTCATCAGATTAGCATTGCGGCATCGATTCATACCGGCGGGACCAGTGGTAAGAAAATGTGTATTTTTACCATGTTTTTGTTTTAAATACTTGCCTACCTGTTTTACCCCATCAAGATGAATTGTGGCTGCATCCTCAAGTCTTGCTTTCCCATCTGAAATAAACAAATAAACACTTCGATTAGCCTTTCCAGATACCATCAGCCCATCAAAACCAGCTCTTTTTAATGCAGGTCCCCAAAATCCGCCCATATTGCCATAGCAAAAGCCTTCCGGCATCAGCATAGGCGATTTTCCCACAACCTCAAAACGTGATGCTCCCTGAACACCTGTTGCCGTCAATGGCCCGGTCATGAAAATCAAATGATTTTCCGGGTCAAAAGCCTTTACAGTGGCAGGGACATGTTCCCAATAAAGGCGGGTGGCGATTCCCCGTCCACCTAAAAAGCGATCTGCATAGGGATGAGTGTCAATCTCTGTAATGATTTCCGAAGAAAGGTCGACCTTTAAAATTTTCCCCCGCCAACCAAACACTGGAGAATTCAAAGGTTCTCCTTTTTTGTATTCATCCATATTCACCTGTTATTAAATTTATATGCTTATCATTAAAAGATGACTTATCTATCACCTTAAACTCGCTATCAAAAAATTCCAAAGTTTGCAATAACTATTAGATAACAATAATAATTCTTTAAAATATGGAGAACTGAATGGATTTTATTAAAACAGCAATAGAGCAGGCAACATCTTCGATTAGAGCATATTTCTATATTTTTTCGAATAATAGCATTTTTGTGAGGGAAACATCAAAAGATCTTGTATCAATACCATATTTTGAAAAAACAATGATTGAACAACTGAAATTAAAGGGAGTTTGCTTTTTTGGAACTTATAAAAATATCCCCTGTTATTGTGCCAAAATCACCCCTGGTAATTTATCGGAACCCTTGCCAGATATATTGTCGGACAAGTACAAATTCATTAACTTAAGATCTTTATTTGGGAAAATTGATCCCATATTTTGGAGCATCGCAGGTTATGCCAGACAAATTTTTGACTGGAATATAAATTTTCAATTTTGCGGCAAATGCGGAAACCCGACAACAAGAAAAACAGATGAGCATGCAAGACAGTGCGAAAAGTGTAATTTAACCTTTTACCCAAGGATTTCGCCGGCGATAATTACTGCAGTAATAAAGAACAAACAAATTCTCCTTGCAAGGGGCATAAATTTCCCTGACAAGAAAATGTTCAGTGTTCTAGCAGGCTTTGTGGAACCAGGAGAGACTTTAGAAGAGTGTGTAAAGCGCGAAATATTTGAAGAAGTCGGCATAATAGTCAAAAACATTCAATATTTTGGAAGCCAGTCCTGGCCTTTTCCAGACAGCCTTATGATAGGATTTATTGCTGAACATGAAAAAGGGAAAATATCCATAGACACCCAAGAAATAGTTGAGGCCCACTGGTTTGAAGCGGATAATCTTCCGGCCATACCAGGAAAGCAGGCCATCGCAGGCAAGCTCATTGAATGGTTTTCTCTTCAAAATAAGCATACGTATTCAGCCTTTGATGCAACAAAGTAGATGGGCCAAAAGACAAGCAATTTCGTTCAAGTTATAAACTTTGCGATCCTTACGATTGCACCTGGAGATGAATAAATACAGGGCACACCATCTTGTGGCTGATGTATCAACCCGATTTCTGAACTTCCATCAAATGCCTTTGATAATCTTATAGCCATCCTCCAAATGTGCATTATAATAAGGAAGTGAACAAAGATCTGAAATAAATAAAGATGTTTAAAGGAGCAAATTATGTCACAAAACAGAGAACAAAACCGTAGCATAGTGCTGGCTGCCCGCCCCCACGGCGCTCCGGTTTCCGAGAACTTTCGTCTGGAGACAGGGTCAATTCCTGAGCCTGCCCAAGGCCAGGTGCTGCTGCGCACCGAGTATCTCTCTCTTGACCCCTATATGCGAGGCAGGATGAGCAAAGCACCATCCTATGCAGAACCTCTTAAGATTGATGAAGTGATAGTGGGGGCAACAATTTGTAAGGTTGAAGCATCCCGGCATCCTGATTACAAAGAGGGGGAGTGGGTGCTTGCTTATACCGGCTGGCAGGATTATGGGCTTTCCGATGGAACAGGACTGACCCGATTAGGGGAAAGCCCCAAAAACCCATCCTATGCATTGGGAATACTGGGCATGCCGGGTTTTACCGCCTACATGGGTTTATTGGATATTGGCCGACCCAAACAAGGCGAAACCCTGGTGGTTGCTGCTGCCACAGGTCCGGTAGGTGCGACTGTAGGACAAATAGCCAAGTTAAAAGGCTGTCGTGTTGTGGGTGTTGCCGGTGGTATCGAAAAATGTAAATACGCAAAAGAGGTACTTGGTTTTGATGAGTGCCTGGATCACAAATCTTTGGATTTTACCCGACAGCTCAGGCAGGCCTGCTTTAAAGGAATTGATATCTATTTCGAGAGCGTAGGGGGAAAAGTATTTGATGCAGTCATGCCTTTACTCAATACAAAAGCCAGGATTCCTCTGTGTGGTCTCGTTTCTCAGTACAATGCCACACGGCTTCCTGAAGGACCCAACCGTCTATCTCTTCTTATGAGTACAATTTTAGTCAAACGAATAAAGGTTCAGGGTTTTATTATTTTTGATGATTATGGTCACCGCTACAATGAATTTGCAAAAGATATGTCTCAATGGCTAAGCACAGGACTAATAAAATACCGAGAACATATTGTTGATGGATTAGAAAGTGCACCAAAAGCTTTTATCGGCATGCTGGAAGGTCAAAATTTTGGGAAATTAGTTATCCGGGTTAATAATGAACCCTAACGTTGAATAAAAATTTTACCCTTCGGGAAAGCCATGAAAACATCATATGGTATTATGGAAGTTTTTGATTTGAAAATTGTACTTCAAATTCTAAACCGGCAGTGCTGTTTTTAGCAAAAACGTTACCTTTACACTGGGCAAGCTGTCTTTTAACAATGGTTAATCCCAGGCCTGATCCTGGATTTTGGTTAGTTTCTATTCTTTGAAATGGCTCAAAAAGTTTTTTTAATTCCCGGGCATCAAGTTCCCGGTATGTGTTTGTTATTTTAAAAGTCAAAATATCTTCTTTTGTCTTTAAGGCTGCAAGCTTTATTATGCCGTTTTGTTTTGTGTATTTTATGGCATTATCAAAAAGGTTGGAGAGAACGGCCATAACGATATTTTTATCCATATTAAAAATAAGAGGGGCATTGATATTCTTTTTTAATATCAGGTTTTTTTGTTTTAACAATGGCTCATATTTTTTTTCAATGCCGGTTAAAAGACTTGTAAAGTCTAATGGTTCAATGGTTACAGAAATTTGCTGGATATCCATCTTAGACAATTTTAAGATTTTATCAATTAACTTGTCCAGCGTATCAATGTCCTGATCAATATTTTGAACATATCTTTTGATAGGGTTGGCTTCAATGGGATCAAGTTTATAGGAATCAAGTTTGTCCTGAATCAATTCCTTTGACACTCTGATCCGTGTTAGAGGGCTTCTAAGCTCATGGGATATATTGGCAGTAAACTCTTTATTTCCCTGTATTATTTTTTCAAGCTTTTCCGCCATAAAATTAAATGAGTTTGCAAGTCCGGCAATTTCATCCCGGCCTTTGACATTTGTTCTACATTTTAGATTTCCATCGGCAAACTCAAGGGCAGCCTTATTGAGCTGCTTGATTCTATTGGTTATGACCCTTGCCAGAGGTACGATGAGAATGGCAATAATAATACCGATGGATAAGAGCCCGAAAAGA
>Ga0233430_1002476_pt1 | contig 21306 bp, 14 predicted proteins | sample SI_118_April2016_2_FD_179883 | JGI IMG/M metagenome (GOLD analysis project Ga0233430, IMG submission 179883) | Seawater microbial communities from Saanich Inlet, British Columbia, Canada - SI_118_April2016_150_MG | ecosystem: Environmental > Aquatic > Marine > Inlet | place: Canada: British... | reverse complement strand
AAAAGATCTTTGCCTTTTAAAACTTTTGCCATATATGCTTCTTTTTTTTGCATAAGTCAAACAAAGAATATCCATGGCCCTTGTCATGGCAACATAGAACAGGCGGCGTTCTTCTTCAAGGTCATCAATATGTTTTCCATCCTTTGCAAAGGGGACAAGTCCCTGTTCACAACCGGCAACAAACACAACAGGAAACTCCAGCCCTTTGGCCGCATGCATGGTCATTAAAGATACTTTTTCCATATTAAACCCTATGGCATCCACATCCCGGTTTAAGGCAATCCCATCCAAAAATTTTTTTAAATCATTATAACGCCCGGCCTTTAATAATAATCCTTCAAACGCCTGGTTTATTTTATCATCATTTTCAATTATTTCCTTCAAACCTGTTTGCCTGACTAATAATCTTATGCCGATTTTATTATCACAATTTTTAATTTTCCCCCTAACGCCCTTAAGAATATCGGTTAAGGTGCTGATCTTTGTTTTTGACACCTGGTTCAATCCGCTGATATCTGCTCTATCAAAGATTTCCATGATGTCCAGGTTCATAGCAATAGATTGTTTATAAAACGTATACAATTGTGCTGTTTGTTTTTTACCCATACCCGCACCCAGGTACTGAAAAATATTCTCAATATCAAGAAAACTTTCACTTTTAGCCATAATCCTGCAAAAACTTATCAATTGCCGGATACCATTCATTTCAAACAGGCTTTTTTTATCTGCTGCCTGAAAAGGGATACCCTGTTTTTCAAACACATTGACAAATGTTGTGCATTGTTTTTTAGTCCGGCAGAGGATTGCAAAATCTGCAAAAGAATATTCTTTTTGGGTGTCCGGATCCACCTTGCCTGCATCCATTGAAAAAAAAGAAATCCCACCCACAAGTTTTTCAATCATCTTACCAATGGCTACCGCCTCTGCCTGTTCACTAACCGTCTCTTTTATGATCAGCTTTTTTGACCTTCCCACATCTGAAAAAATCTTGAATTTTTCAGATGTGTCCAAAGACTTATTGATCATTTGAAATGATGCATCAAGAATGGTCTGGGTAGATCTGTAATTTTTCGTCAATATAATCTTTTCACATCCCAAAAAATCATCTGAAAACCGGTTAAAATATTTATTGTCCGATCCCCTGAACCCGTAAATTGACTGGTCTGGATCACCAATAACCACAATATGATTGCCTTGTGAAATTATCTTTGCAAGCTCATATTGGCCAAAATTCAAATCCTGGTATTCATCGATAAAAATATATTGATATTGATATCTAATACTTGACAACACCTCTTCTTGGCCAACCAGCATTTTGACTGCCATTAAAATCAGGTCTTCAAAATCTACCACATTCTGTTCTTTACAAAGGGCCTGGTAGGTTTGATAAATTTTCTTAAAAGAGTCTGGCTCAACACTCTCAACACTCTCAACATGGGTTATAAAGTTTCTCAAATCATCATCAGGGTCCAATAAATTCTGTTTACAAAGACTTATTAATTTATCAATTTTATTTGTCATTCCCTTTTTAGCTTCTTTGCCAATAGCTTCTTTGATCAGCGCAATCCGCAACGACTCATCGGCAATGGCCGCATTTAAATCTTTGTATTCTCGTAAAAGTTTAAGGCAAAAAGAATGAAATGTTGCCGCCAGCACCTGGGATTTTGTTTTAGGCACATATTGGTCAATTCTTTGTTCCAGCTGTCTTGCCGCCTTATTGGTAAACGTCAGGGCAAGGATATTGCCCGGTTCAATATTTTGCTTTGATACAAGATATGCAATTCTTGCGGTTAAGGTTCGTGTCTTGCCTGTACCCGGACCGGCCTGGATCACCATTGCCTTAGCTTTTGATTCAACTGCTTTTTTCTGCTCAGGATTCAACCCGTCTAAAAGGCCTTTGGGTTTGACAGGCTGAGATAGTTTTTGATTTTTTTTACTGGTTTTAATTTTAAAATTCTGTTTTACAACACGTTTTTTTTCTCTTGGCTTAACTTTTTTGGCAGGGAGATCAAATAAAAGATTTTTTTCTCCTTTTAATCTAATTTTTTCCTGTTCTGAAAAAAGCTTCACTTTTCCAAATTCACCATCATATCCAGGATCAATATTGATATCTCCAGTCCGCATCTTCATGATGGCTTCAGCCAATAAAGGTACATTGGCCGCATCTATTTGTTCAGCAGATTTATCAACAAGAATCCCAAGCTCAGGCCCCAGGGCTTCAATGGCTTTGGTGTAGTAGGCTGCCACTTTTTTAGTTTTTGGGCCTACCTCAAAAATTTCCGAAAGGATATCAACAAGGGGAATAATGCTTTTGAACCCGTGCCGATTTTCAGGCTCATACCCTTCCTTCCTTGTGGCAAGTTTCTGGACTCTGTTCAATACTCCATATGTCACTTTTCTGCCGCACTCAGGGCAGATACCGTCAATTTGCGCTGTGGCGGCAGGGTTCAGGCAGATATTACATTTCCTATGGCCGTCATAATGGTATTTGCCTTGGTGGGGGTACATATCCAGTGTGCCCTGAAATTTTTCAAGATCATTTTTTTCAAGGGCCTGCCGGATATGAAAAAAACTTAAATCTGTATTAAAGACAGAGGCATTTCGTCCCAGATACCCGGGTGAATGGGCATCGGAATTAGACATCAATCGAACATTATCAAGATCTTTAATTCGCCAGTTCATTGGGGGGTCTGATGACAACCCTGTCTCAACTGCAAAAATATGCGACTTTAATGGGCCAAAACATTCTTCAATGGAATCAAATCCTGATTTTGATCCAAACATTGAAAACCAGGGTGTCCAGATGTGGGCCGGCACAAAAAAACCTTTATCATTGACATCCAGCATGATTTTAAGCAGATCTGCGGCATCCAGACCAAGTATTGGACGTCCATCGGATTTGATATTTCCAATGGCATCAAGCCTGGCATTAAATTTTTTAACACTGTCAATATCAGGAAAATAGACTAGATTATGATTTTTTCTTACCCGGTCATCTTTTTTGTAAATATTGCTGATTTCGCTTTGCAGGATAAACCTGACAGGATTTCTGCAATTTCCCGGAATGGTTTTATCTATATCTTTGGCAATTTCTTTTTTCAGTGAAAACAATCCGGGTTCTGTTTCTACAAGCTTGGACTCAATCTCGCTTATCCATGCAGGATACGTAAAATCTCCTGTCCCAATAAGCGTTACCCCTTTAATTTGGGCTGTATAATAAAGATTCTCAAAATCAAGATTTTTAGCTGTAGCTCTTGAATACTTGGAATGAATATGAAGGTCGGCAATAAATTTCATTTTTGTTTTTCCCAATTCAAATTAATTATTTTCGTACCCATTCAATAATTTACATGATTTATGCTTAATTTAAAAGCCGGATTCTGGTAAAGAATAATTATCATCTTCAACAATAAAAATAAAACGCTCTGTCAAGAACATGGTTCAGGGTAAAAACAAACACCAAATTAAAGAGAATAAATCATGCCCATATTTGACAAACTATCATGCGCCCTGATCCAAAACTGGGATCAAACCCTTGAAAAATCAATCAAAATAAAATTGATCCTTGCAGATCATGCCCAAGACAATCAATTTATTAATTTTACAAAGCAACTTATAAACACGACATCAAACATTCGGATTGAATCAAAAAAAGGTGAAAACTCGTTGCCGGGATTCCTTTTAAAAGAGAATATAACCTATTCAGCGCTTCCCCTTGGGAAAGAACTTGAGCCCTTTCTTGAAGCCCTGTCACAAATCAATGGAGAGCACAAAATGCCTTCCAAATCCATTCTGCAAACCCAAGATAAGATAGATATGGATAAGTTAAATATGGATAAGATAGACATACGGGTCAGCTTAAAACTCTATATTGCCCTTGAGTGCCCCCATTGTCCCAATGTAGTCAGGACTGTCATACCCCTTGCACTTGCCTGCAACAAAATAAACCTTCACATAATTGACGGCAGTTTGTTTCCTGAAACCGCACAAAAAGATAGTGTTATGTCAGCACCCTGTCTTATCCTTGATGATGATTTCAGGGATGATGATTTCAGGGATGATGATTTCAGATGGACGGGAAGTGTTCATTCTGAAGAAATTGTAAAAATGATCATAGATCGTGATCCATCACAATTGAGTGCCCAAACATTAAAAACAATTCTTGAACAAGGGGATGCCGCCTGGATAGCGCAACAAATGATTAAAAAAGGAAAAATCTTTGATGCCTTTATCAAACTTCTACTCCATAAAACATGGTCCGTCAGACTGGGGGCCATGGTAATTGTAGAAGAGCTTTGTGAAACCGAACCGAATCTTGCAGCACGGCTTTGCCCTTCCCTGATCCTTGTGTTTGATGGAAAAGATATCCCCATACAAGGTGATATCCTGTATGCACTGGGAGAAGCAGGTGATGGAAAAACAAAAGAATGGCTCCTTCAAAAACTTCCCAAACTTGTGCATCCAGACCTTATTGATGCAGCAACAGAAGCTCTGGACAATCTGAAGTTAAAAAGCAAATAAGGATAGCAATTCCGATCTTTGACCTTTGATCATCTTTACAAAATGATCATTTTTTGGTATTTAGAGGTTATAACAAAAAAAAAATTGATGTCATAATTACTGGATGTAAAAAACCATACAATAAGTCCTGTGGATCACTTGTTTTGTTGTAAGATATGGATTTTACTGCCATACCCATAAAAATGGCTTGGTTAATATAAGCACTTAATTTTAGAGAGATTTTGATATGCCACAGTCAGACCAGACATCCAATTCAAACTGGACTATTCTTTTTATATGCTGGGTAATCGCCAGCGTATCAACCATTGGTAGTATATTTTTCAGTTTTGTAATGGAGTTTGCTCCTTGTGTTTTATGTTGGTATCAGAGAATTTTTTTGTTCCCTTTAGTCATAATTTTAGCAATAGGGCTTTTCCCTTTTGATAAAAGTGTTGTGAAGTATGCTTTTCCATTAGCCATAGCCGGCTGGCTGACAGCATTATATCATAACCTGGTGTATTCAAAAATCATCCCTGAAAGTATACAGCCTTGCACTCAGGGAGTTTCTTGTACTGAAGAATACATAAATTTGTTTGGATTTTTGTCAATTCCAATGCTTGCTTTACTTTCATTTTCAATAATAATAGTATTTTTAGTAATCTTAAAAAAGAGGATGTAAGATCAATGAAATATGTAATTTTTGGGTTTACATGTCTTGTATTGCTCATTGTATTTTTGTTCACAAGCTACTATTACAAGGGACAGCAGGCCAAAATGTATGACTTCATGGCAAAAGAAAATGCTTCAACATTTGTGAGAGATCATTCTCAAACCCTTGGCAGCGATGATGCAAAAGTTTATCTTGTTAAGTTTACGGACCCGGCCTGTGAAACCTGTGCGGCTTTTTCTCCTTTTGTGAAGCAAATAATGAAGGCAAATCCCGGTAGGATTAAACTTGTTATTCGGTATGCTCCTTTTCATGATGGTGCTGAATATTTTGTAAAAATCCTTGAGGCAGCAAAAAAACAAGGCAAATTTTGGGAGACTCTGGATGTTATGTATAAGTCCCAATCTATTTGGGCAAGCCACCACAATCCGCAACCTCAAAAGATTTGGCAATTTCTTCCAAAGGCTGGTCTTAATATAGAGCAAATCAGAAAAGATATGAATGACCCTGCAATAGTAAAACTCATTGAGCAGGATCGTGAGGATGCCAAAACGCTTAATGTTAGAAAAACCCCAGGATTTTTTGTCAATGGGAAACCTTTACAAAGCTTTGGATACCAACAATTACAGCAATTAATCCAATCTGAAATTAATGCAAGGTATCCAAATTAATCAGACATGACCTCCGAAAACTCCCGGCTGTTCAGTCCTGGAATTTGCCCATGGAACACTTGGACATGATCCCCCTGAGTATTCATAGGCTTTAAGTTCTTCTTGACGTTTTTCTTCACCTTCTCTTATTAAATTTTTGCATTCACCTTCACATTTTCCACTTATGTCTCTTGATAGTATATATTTCATTTGAGAATCCTCTCATTTTTATCTGGCTCATTTATAGGGTAAAACTAATTTCCCCCGGAGCTTAGCTCCTATGGCCAAAGATAATACATCGAGATTGTTAGTCAAGACTAACAAGTTGTTTCTTTATGGCTGAAACAACAGACTCAGCAGCTTTGATAAGTATGGACCTGGGGCAGGCAATATTAAACCTTTCAAATCCAGCCCCGTTTTCACCAAACCAATTGCCATGATCTAATGCAACATTGGCATCTTCTTCCAATATCTGGATTATTTTATTGCAATCCCATCCGAATTTTCTAAAATCTACCCATACAAGATAAGTTCCTTGAAGATCATATACCTTTGTACCCGGCAACTGTGTTTCAATATAATTTTTTAAATACATAAAATTATCATTTAAATAGATAATAAGATCATCCAGCCATGGTTCAGCACCATTATAAGCAGCGGCTGCACTAATGGCTCCAAAAAGCGTTCCACCAATTGAATTGGTAAATCCAAGATTTTCAATCTGGCTTGAAAGCTCCTGTTTTAAGACCGCATTGGGTATAATAATACTTGACTGATGCAAACCTGCTAAATTAAATGTCTTGCTGGCGGCAAGCCCTGTTATGGAGTTTTGGGCAAACTCTTCTGAGATAGTTGGAAAACAGACATGTTTGAACCCCGGCATAATTAAATCACAATGTATTTCATCTGAAATAACAAGAATATTATTTTTGATGCAGATATTTCCAAACTCTTCAAGCTCTTCTTTGGTCCAGACCCGTCCAACCGGGTTATGCGGACTGCAGAGAATAGCTAATTTAGCCCTTGGATCCTTAGCTTTTGTTTCTAAATCTGTAAAATCCATCTGATAATGATCGCCAACAATTTGCAAAGGGTTTTCTAAAATCCTTCGCCCATTGTTTTGAATAGCCTTGGCAAAAGGATAATAGACAGGTGGTTGTATAATGATCTTATCGCCTGGTTTGGAAAATCGCTGAATAATATAATTTAGGGCAGGAACGATTCCCGGAGTAGTTAGAATCCAATTTTCATCAATTTTCCATTGGTGCCTGCGTTGGTACCAGGAGATAAGTGCGGGGAAATATGATGGGTCATTCAAGCTGTATCCATAGATTTGATGCTCCAGGCGTTTTTCCATGGCTTTTCTAACCACGGTCGGACATTTAAAATCCATATCTGCCACCCATAATGGGAGAAGATTCTCTTTCCCTTTACCAAACATTGCAGTTAAAACACTGGGTTCCCACTTCATGGAAGCAGTACCGCTTCGATCAACTATTTCATCAAAATCCCAGTCCTTAGACATTGATTTATTCCTTGTTATATAGATTGATTTTAACTTTCATTTTCGGGTTAATGGCATAACCCAATCGACTGAGCATGTCAAATGTAAAAAAATTTGTAACTTCATAGATTTTAGCAACTCACAGTCTCTTGACAAAAAGCAGGTTTCTTTCTACTCTAATTTTTTATCGGCGTACAATACAGGACATGCATGTCCAGAAGGGAAAACATGCCTTTAACAAACCATGAACTGAAACTTGCCAACGACTTTGTCCAGAGCACCGGTCGTAATATTTTTCTGACAGGCAAGGCAGGCACGGGCAAAACAACTTTTCTGCATAGTCTGCAAAAGAACATGGCAAAAAGAATGATTATCACAGCTCCTACAGGTGTTGCAGCCATTAATGCCGGTGGCGTAACCCTTCACTCTTTTTTTCAATTGCCCTTTGGCCCTTTTGTACCGGGAAGCGATACCTATGAACTCAATAAGCAACGCCAATTCAGGTTCAGCAAAGAAAAAAAGCAGATTATACAAAGTCTTGATTTACTTGTTATTGATGAAATAAGTATGGTACGAGCTGATTTGCTTGATGCCGTGGATGCAGCACTACGGCGCCATCGCCGTAACAATAATCCATTTGGCGGAGTACAGCTGCTCATGATCGGAGACCTTTTTCAGCTCTCTCCTGTGGCAAAACACGATGACTGGCAACTTATACAGCAGTATTATGAATCTGTTTATTTTTTCAGCAGTAATGCGCTTGATCTGAGTGAACTGGTTACTATTGAATTGAAACATATTTATCGTCAGTCCGATGCAGGTTTCATCAAGCTTCTTAACCGGGTGCGTGACAATAGGCTTGATGAAACCGCTCTAAAGGATCTTAATCAGCGTTACATTCCTGACTTTATGCCGGGCAAAGACCAGGGTTACATTACCCTGACCACCCACAACCGCAACGCTGATTCCATGAATCAGTCCAGGCTTGCTGGTTTAAGCAAAAAAGAACACCATTTTAAAGCTCAGATTTCTGGGGATTTCCCCGTGCATATCTACCCGACCCAGGCCACACTCAGGCTTAAAGAGGGGTCACAGGTAATGTTTGTGCGCAATGACCAAAGTTCTGAAAAACTCTATTACAATGGTAAAATCGGCAGGGTAACCAAAATTTCAGATAAGTATATCTATGTTATCTGCCCTGGAGATCCAAAGGAAATCGTTGTAGAACCTATCCTTTGGGAAAATATCAAATATACCCTGAACAATGAAAACAAGGAAATTGAAGAGGACATCATTGGCAGATTTACCCAATATCCTTTAAAACTTGCCTGGGCCATCACCATCCACAAGAGCCAGGGTTTGACCTTTGAAAAGGCCATTATCGATGCCAAAGCAGCTTTTGCCCATGGTCAGGTTTATGTCGCTTTAAGCCGCTGTAAGACCATAGAGGGTATGGTGCTTAGCTCTCCCCTCACATCCAGGGGAATAGAAACGAACAAAACAATAAGTGATTTTAGCAACGCCACCCTTCAAAACCCACCGTCTGAAAACCGACTTAACGCTGATAAAATAAAATATCAGCAGCAGTTGTTGCTTGATTGTTTTGATTTTCAACCATTGCGCAACCGCCTGGGCTATTTTAACAGACTTTTAATGGGCAACCAAAGAGTGGTACAGGTTTCAGGAATTGCAGATATTGATCATCTGGAAACAATGGCCGTAAAAGATATCTTTGTTGTAAGTGAAAATTTTAAGCGTCAATTACTATCACTTTTTACAGATGATCACCTGCCCGGGTCAGATTCAATTATTATGGAACGAGTCAGCAAAGCCTCTGGCTGGTTTCAAGAAAAGTTTGATGTCCTTTTTGGGGAACCCGTTCAAAAACTAACCGTTGAAACAGACAATAAGGAACTGGGTAAAAAAATTAAAAATGCCCTGAATAATCTTAAGCAGGAAATTGCTGTGAAAATGGCGGGTATAAAAAGCTGCGAAAAAGGGTTTTCCCCCTCAGGATATCTGCGTTCTGTTGCAAATGCACAGATTGACTTTATCCCTGAAAAAATAAAAAAGAGCCGGCTCCCGGATTATGGTGAATCAGATATTATGCATCCAGAGTTATTCCAGATTTTAAAGGACTGGCGATCCAGCAAGGCCAAAGAGAAAGGGCTTGCCCATTTTCAGGTTTTACACCAACGGGTCTTGATTCAAATTGTGGTTTGCCTGCCCGAAAATACGGCTGTTTTAAAAAAAATAAGTGGCGTTGGCAAGAAAACCATTGAAAAATATGGTGAAGAACTTGTGGAACTAGTTTTGGCCTATCGCAAAAAACATGGGATAAACAAGGTGGTTTTGCCGGAACCTAAAAAACTTTCAAAAGAAAAAACCCCGACAAAAAAAAAGAGGCTGCCCGTAGACACAAAACAGATCAGTTTTGATATGTTCAATAATGGATTAACCATTGTCAAAATTGCAGAGGAAAGAGGCCTGGCAACTTCTACCATTGAAGGCCATATGGCCTTTTTTGTAGAAAAAGGAAAATTGGATATTAACAAACTGCTGTCTTTTGAAAAACAAGAGGCCATTGAAAAGGAACTGGCTATTGATCACAATAATTCTATCACCAAAGTAAAAAATACTCTGGGAGATGAATACACCTATGGTGAAATCCGAATGATGATCGCCCTTAAAAAATATCTGGCCTCAAAATAATAATCTCTGGGACACCTTTTCGAAACAAAATCCAATTTCATTGACATTACTATAATGGGTAGCGTATTTTTGTTTATGCATATTCAGTTTTAAAAACACTTGGATTATAAAACCAATAAAGGAAGAGTGATAAATGAAAGTTGTCAATTATAAAGATGTATTACCCGTTGTCATGGACAATGAAATGGTTAAAAACGTTGCCGGCAGGTTGATGATCGGAAAACAAGACGGGGCTTCAAATTTTTGCATGAGATTGTTTGAAATGGGCAAAGAAGGCTTTACACCAAGACATACCCATGCCTGGGAGCATGAAGTCTTTGTCCATGCAGGCAAGGGAGAAGTATTTATAGAGAACAAATGGCATCCCGTATCAGCCGGCTCAGCCATATTTGTTCCGGCAAATATTGTGCACCAGTTCAGGAACATTTCCGAACAAGCCTTTATATTTGTCTGTCTGATTCCTTCGGGAGCACCTGAATTATAATGGGTTTACGATCTTGTGTAGGAAAAAACAGTCAATTTATAGTGGGTGTTCACAAGCCCGCGTTTAAGGTTAAAAATATGAGGGAACATGCGTATTTTGAAACTCTTGGACAATTAGAAGACGGCACCAGGATTGACAATTGCGTCAATTTTCCAGAAGAAGATCTTTATGAGCCCCATGCAGATATAATCTATGAGATTGCCAACCCGTTTGCCTTTAGGGGCACAACTTACATTAACTCTGCATGGGCTGATATAAAGGCTGCCCATCCTGAAGCAATACGTATTTTGGAGCCGGAACCCTGTTCTTTGATTAAAAATTTTGAACAATTCTGCAAAAATAAAAACACAGGGACCAAAGAAAAAAAAGATCTTCTGGACATTCTGCCGCATCCACTGCTCATTGCACTTGCCCAGTCTTCTTCAGATCCAGAAGAGCTGATACTTCTGGCTAAAAAATCATGCAAGATTCTTTTTGATTCCAAAGGCCGGACCCCTGCTGGAATCGGTTATAAAAAAACAAAGAATAATTCACTTACCCCGGATATCTATGATCATGAGCTTTTTGAAGTTCTTGTGAACAATCCTTATCTTCCGGATGACTATAAAAATACTCTGGTATTAAAACCCGGTGTACAGGGAAACAATGAAATTACCGGAGAATATTTATCCCAAAATGGGAACACCCATGTTTTTGAATATTTGAGACGCAATTCCTATATTCCCTGGGGTCATTTTGCATCCAATATGGCAAATGATACCATACGTTACAAAGCTTGCGATCTTTGCCTGGAAGATATGACCGGTATTCGCCATTTATACTATCAGCGTGTATTTATAAGGCTTGCCCAAAGTCTTGACATTCGCTTTTCAGAAAAAAGAAAATGCCTTACTCAAAATGAACTTGAAGATCTCAGAAATAAAATACAAACAAAACTTAAACAATCCCCCGGCCCGCTCCTGGATTTTGACAGTTCCTTGTGGGGCTGGAACTTTGGATTTGGATATGCCCAGTCCGGACACAGACTTCATGCCTCCCACCAGATGATCCACCAGCAGAACGCCATGGTCCCAAAGTACGTTCAAACAAACTCAGATCAAAAGATTCCATCTTTTGCAAGCGGTGATCTAATCCATGATTTTATTGAACAATACAGAAAAGATAGCGGTAACCCTTTTTTTGAAACTTATTTAAGTGCCATAAAAAACAATACCAGAACAGATGGTAAAGCAATGGGTGAATCCTCCCTGATCCTGATGGAAGATGACCATACCATCTTGTTTGTGCCAAAAGCCCAGATTTCCGAGTGGGAATTGCAACTTATGCCTAAAACCACCTGCGGCAATATCCTTGAAGCAAATACACAAATGCGCAGTTCACTGGACAAGGCTATCCTGACCGCTGTAAAAGTCATAGAATCTCTGGGTGCAAAAATGGTTACCACCATTGAATTTTCAAAACGATTTGATTCTAAAAGTTCTGACCAGCGCCTGCTTTATTCATTTCTCCCTAAACTTCCCCATGCACCGGACACATTTTCCGAAGCACAATTGAGATGGATCAGCGGATGTTACCCGGAAGATTTTGCCCATGCCTGCCGTATGGCAATCAAGAATTTTAAATAAGGAATACAAAATGCTGCTGCATGATTTTATTTATGAGTGGGATGGTAAAAGTAATAAAGGCGAAAAGCCTGTTTCATGGTGGCCGGGATCCTATCGGGTAAAAATTGTAAGGATAGCAACAGACAAGACCAATATCAGCTACCTTGTACACACTGCTGTAATTTTGAAAAATGCCAAGGCCAATCCTACAATGAATACATCTTTAAAAAACTATATCCATAATTTTGCCCAGATAATATCAAAGGAATATGATCTTAATATCGACAAAACTTTGTGGATTGAGCTGGGTGATGAAATCCGGGTAGCAAATTTGAACCCTGAACAAAAGCTGGTCTCCAAACAAAAGCTGGTCCCTGAAATACTTTATGCCGTATCCTGGCGACCCATCCGCCCCAACGAGCTTGCAATAATAAAATCCTATATTAAAGACATGTAGAAAAACCAATAGCCCCTTAAATTTTATCTTACTTAAAAATCAAACAATTCCCTGATCCATCATTGAATCCGCCACCTTAATAAACCCCGCAATATTGGCACCATTCACATAGTTGCCCGGGGTTCCATATTCTTCTGAAGCAGAAAGACACGATTGATGAATATTTTTCATAATGCCCTTGAGTTTGTCTTCGACGTCTTCACGAGACCATTTGATCCGCATGGAGTTCTGGGACATTTCAAGACCTGATACTGCAACACCACCGGCATTGGCAGCCTTGCCCGGTGCATAGAGAATTTTATTATCTAAAAAGATGTCAACACCTTCCGGCGTCGTCGGCATGTTCGCCCCCTCACTGACCATATACACACCTTTATTGATAAGGTTCTGAGCATCTTTGGCATTGATTTCATTCTGGGTGGCACTTGGAAAAGCGCAATCGGCTTTTCTGTCCCAGAGCGAATTATGATCAGATCCGGAATCCCGGGCTGTATACACAGATTCCGGATATTTTTCAGCGTAATCCTTAATTCTGCCACGTTTTGCATTTTTCAGATACATGACATACCCAAGTTTTGCTTCATCAATACCTTTTTCATCATAGATATATCCGGAAGAATCAGAGAGCGTAACAACCTTTGCTCCCAGCTGGTTTAATTTTTCAGTGGTGTACTGGGCAACATTCCCTGAACCTGAAACCAGGCAGACTTTATCTTTAAGGTTTTCTTTCCTTGTGGCCAGCATTTCCTGGGCAAAAAAGACTGCACCATATCCTGTTGCTTCCGGTCTGATCAAACTTCCGCCCCAGTTAAGGCCTTTGCCTGTCAAAATACCTGAGAATTCATTTTTTAATTTTTTATACATCCCGAAAAGGTACCCGATCTCTCTACCGCCTACTCCGATATCCCCTGCAGGAACATCTGTATTATGCCCTAAATGGCGGAAAAGTTCGCACATGAAGTTTTGGCAAAATCTCATGACTTCATTATCTGATTTGCCCATGGGATCAAAGTCTGATCCACCTTTCCCACCGCCAATGGGTAGAGTTGTCAATGCATTTTTAAATACCTGTTCAAAAGCAAGAAATTTCATGATGGAAAGGTTGACTGAAGGATGAAAGCGAAGTCCCCCTTTGTATGGTCCAATGGCACTGCTCATCTCAATTCTAAAGCCTCTGTTAACATGAACTAACCCTTGGTCATCCAACCAGGGAACCCTGAACTGGATCACACGTTCCGGCTCTACAATTCTTTCCATAATCCTGGCATGTCGATATTCAGAATTTTTATCCAGAACCGGTTTTACTGATTCAGCAACCTCTGTTACTGCCTGATGAAATTCTTTCTCAAAAGGATCTCTTGCAATGACAATATCCATTATTGTATCCATTTTCTCTCCTCTATCTTTTTAAAATTATATTTGGCCTTTGATGCAACGCAGTAGATGGGCCAAAAGACAAGCAATTTCGTTTGCTTTATAAAATTTGCGGTCCTTAGGTTTTGAAATATCGCAAATCAGTAAAAATATCATTGTTTGGATTTACAGCCTCACCCTATATAAAATTAAATAACATTTATTATAATCAGATGACAATAATTTATTAAAATTCTTAAACATGCATGCTAAAAATCTTTATTTTTTCAATATTCTAATACGCTTAACTTTCTATTTTTATACATTATTATTTCTCCAGACCCTTTATTGACTTCACGTCTAAACAAAGATAAAGTATGCTCCTTTATAAATAAAATTTTTTTGAGCATATAAAATTGAAAAATAATAAACCCTTTCAACAAATAGCACCGGCAGTACCAGAAATGATTGTGGAAATTAAAAAATGCCCCTCCATGGGATTTATTTTTTTCAAAGCATTTTTGATTTCACCTTTTCGCTCCAATTTGATTAAAGATAAGGCTATTATCAAAAAAACCCGAATTGTTTTAAAAAATTACCTGCCGGATAAAGAGCGGATTAAAAATTACAGGACAGTGTGTGGTTTTTCAAAAAACAAACCCGATGTAATCCCTATATCCTATTTACAGACACCCTTTATAGGTCTTCTGGGTAAATTTATTACTTCAAACTTTTTTCCCATCAACCCTTTGGGACTGATCCATATCTTTCAGTCTTTTGAACAGAAAAGACCTGTGTCCTTTGATGAAATTCTTGATCTTGCCTGTACACTTGACACCATAAAGAAAACAGATAAGGGCATTGAAACAGGCTTTACCCTGGAGGTCATGTCCCAGGGCAAACTTGTCTGGAAGGGCATATCTGTCTTTTTCACCAGAAGCCATGTAAGAAAGAAAAAAACCGCAAAGAAAAAAGATGACATATTTTTAGAAAAAAAAGAAACCATCCTTGCTCCATCCAATACGGGCAGAAAATATGCAAGCGTATCCGGCGATTATAATCCTCACCATCTTTACTCGGTTTTTGCCAAGCTTTTTGGATTTAAAAGGGCCATTGCCCACGGCATGTGGAGTCTTGCAAGGGTTATTGCAAGTCTTGACAAAAAATTCGACATTCATGATTCAGCCACGGTTGAAGCCTCTTTTAAACTGCCGATTTTCATGCCGGCAGCAATGTCCCTTGGATATGAATATCAAAATGACACACAAAGCCAACAGACCATTGTAAACTTTGAACTTCGTGATAAACAAAAAGGGCTTCCCCATTTAAAAGGAAAGCTTTGGAATAATAAATAAGGTAGTAAACCATGTTGGGTTCTGTATTTGCACTGACTTCAGCCTTTTTATGGGCCTGCGCTGTGATCCTGTTCAAAAAAAGCGGAGATGTGTTTTCTCCTGTTTCTTTAAATATCTATAAAAGTATTGTGGCATTGGTCCTGGTTTCTCTGACTATGGTGATCCTTGATATACCTTTTATCCCGGACAAACCCATCAATGACTGGCTTTTGCTTGCAGTATCAGGCTTTATCGGGATTACCCTGGCAGATCTTTTCTTTTTTATGGCACTAAACAGCCTGGGTGCGGGCATTGTAGCCATAGTGGAATGCCTTTATCTCCCCAGCGTGATCTTTTTTTCTTTTATCCTGCTAAAGGAAGATTTAAGCCTTGGTGCTATTATCGGAGGGCTCTTGGTACTTACAGCCGTTTTTGTCGGGTCAATGAGAACAAAAAAAACTTTGGATAAAACACAGGAAAGCAAAAGCCCGTTGCCTGGTATTATTATTGGCTGTCTTTCCATGATCTTTCTGGCTGCCGGTATTGTGATGATAAAAGACTTACTGGAACGAACCGATGTTTTCTGGGCAACCCTTGTCAGAGTGGCGGCAGCAACTGTCTCTTTGCTGGTCCTTATATTATTTCACCCCAAACGCAGGCAATACTTCAGAGAACTCAAATTTTCAAGAGCCTGGTTAACGGCCCTTCCAGCCTCTGTTATCGGAAATTATCTGGCACTGCTCTGCTGGGTTGCAGGAATGAAATATACAACAGCATCCAGAGCCGCTATTTTAAACCAGATGTCCTCGATTTTCATCTTCATTCTGGCTGCTGTTTTTCTAAAGGAAAAAATAACCATTAACAAAACCATTGCCATACTTCTGGCATTGACCGGTGCTGCTCTGACTATTTTCAGTAATTAGTGTTTGAACGAAAACTCGCCCAAACACGGGTTTTCGGTAAGGCACTAATTAAGATTCAACCCTGACCCAATTAAAATCCGACAGTATGGTATAAAGACAAGGAACTACCAGCAACACCAGAATCGTAGACATCAATAACCCAAACACAATGGAACAGGCAAGGGGTATCAGGATCTGGGCCTGCATTGACTTTTCCGATAAAAGAGGCAAAAGGCCCGCAATGGTGGTCACCGATGTCAGCACCACAGCGCGGAATCTTTCCCTTGATGCTATTTTTCCTGCCTCGGCCACGGATTTACCTGTAGCGGTATTGAGTTTGATAAAACTGACCAGCAGGATAGAATCATTCACAACAATGCCGGCAAGGGATACAAACCCCAGGATACTTGGCATGCTAAGATCAAGTCCCATAATAATGTGTCCCCAGACAACACCTATAAAAGCAAAAGGGATAGTGATCATGATCACCAGGGGTTCCTGATAGGATCTGAATTGAAAACTTAAAAGACAGAACACACCAAAAATACCGATACCAAAGGCTTTAATCATGCCGCCTATGGAAGCTTTCATCTCCTTTTCCTGTCCCTCCAGCCCTATGATGATATTGGGAAATTGTTTTTTAAGTTGCGGCAGGAACCTTTTCTTTGTATCTGCGATGATATCCGCTGCATTGGCCACCCGGGTATCCACATCCCCGGTCACAGTGACAGTCCTGTCGGCATCCACGCGTTTGATTCCGGCATATCCCCGGCTGTGGGTAATGTAAGCCACAGTGTTCAGAGGAACACGCTCTCCATTACCGCTCATGAGATAAAAGTTTTCAAGATCGGCCATACTATCCCTGTCAGGGCCTGCCATCTGAAGATTAACCTCATAGGATTCATCCCTTACAATGATCTCACTGGCAGTGATACCGTAGAAGGCAGCTCTCAGTTGTTTTGAAATGCTTCTTGCATCAAAACCTCTGATCTTTGCTCCTTCTTTTAGTTTCACTTGAATTTCGGGTTTACCCGGCCGAAGATCATCATAGAGATCTGACACACCTTCGTAAGAATAAAACCAATTGATGAGCTGTGTGGATGCAAGCTTTAATTCATCCAGACTGTTTCCCTTGAGCCGGATTTCTATGGGAAGCCCACCCGGCCCGATGGAGGGCTCTTTAAACGCAATGGCAATGGCATCAGGGATGTCCCCGGCAATGGTTCGCCACTCACCAATAATATCATCCATGGTACCGGTTCTGTTTTCTGCGCTCAAAAGGTCCAGGGAAATAGTTGCCACATGACTGCCCTTTTCCCCGGCATCTGCATTGGTATTATACAATATGCTGATATGCTTCACCACATGGGCACCCCCTGGCTGGGACGAGGAAAGCCGAGCACTCATCTTTTGGGCGGCTGTCACCATCTGGTCCACATATTTTTCTGTTCTTTCCAAAGGCGTTCCCTGGGGAAAGAGAATCCTTGCCTGGAGCACGTCCCCTTCGATGTCAGGAAAGGCCTGAATTTTCAAACGCCCCCCCGCGATCATGGAGATGGAGAAAATAAAGGCAAATATGACAAGCCCGATAAACAGATACCTAAAATTCACTGCCACATCAACGACTTTCCCCAGGGCATTTTCCCTGAGCCATTCAAGCCCGGCTTCCATCTTCTGGCGGAATTTATTTTTCTGGTTTTTTTGGCCTTTACCCCTATGGCTTGAAAGGGAATGGGACAAATGATTGGGAAGGATCAAAAATGCTTCCACAAGACTCACGGACAGGGTCAGGATCAAAATCACAGGTATAACATAGAGGACCTTTCCAATATCACCAGCCATGCTCAATGCAAGAGCTCCAAAAATAAACAAGGTGGTTAAAAAAGACGAAAAGACGCCTGCTGCCACCTCTGAAATACCATCCACAACGGCGTTGAAGGAATTTTTACCCTTCTCAAGGTGAGCTGCAATATTCTCGGCAATAACAATGGCGTCATCCATGAGAAGACCCAGCCCTATTAACAACCCCACCATGGAAAGCATGTTAATGGAAAGCCCCATAAGTTTCATAAAGAAAAAAGTCAGGAAAAAAGATACAGGCAGACCCATGGCCACCCAGAAGGAAAAGCCAAAAGGGAAAAAGAGCAGCATGGCCAAAAATACGAGGATCAATCCCTGCACTGCATTTTTTATCAGCATCAACAGGCGATCCCGAACAATTTTTGACACATTCTGGGTAATGACAAATGAAACACCCAATGGTGCACGGGCCTGCTCCTGCTCTAAAAATTTAGTAACCGCATCCATTATTTTCAAGGCATCTTCAGACTTGGTTTTGGTGATCTGGAGAAGCCCGGCCCGTTTTCCATCAAACAATATCTTATCTTCATCATCCATGAACCGGTCGGAAATAGCAGCAATCTCCCCCAGACGAATTTCAGCACCGGTTTGGGAAGATACCACGATAAGATCTTCCAACTCATGAAGGGTTTTTCTTTCTTCTGAAAACCGTATCAGGATATCTGACGTCCTTGTTTCAAGGCTTCCCGCCGGCAAATTCAGGTTCTGGGCTGCCACTGCCTCCTGGATATCAGAAACGGAAAGGCCCAGTCGCATCATGTTATAGAACGGAATCTCAATTAAAAACTCATGATTGGAAAACCCGAGGATTTCAACCTGTGAAACCTTATCAAGTCTCTTTAACTGATCTTTCAAATCTTCGCAATAAAACTTTAAATGCAGCGGACTCATGGGGCCTGTAACCGCAATGGACACCACAGGATCTGTCCGGTTAACCCTTTTTACAATAACATCTTCCACTTCTCCGGGAAAATCATTAATGGCCTCAACTTCTGTTTTGATATCATTGAAAAACTCGATGATATCATTACCTTCCTCCATTTCCACCACAACAGAGGCCATGCTTTCCATGGCCGTACTCTTGACCTCGACAATATTGCTCACACTGTCAATGGCATCTTCGATTCGCCGACAAACAGAGGCTTCTACATCATCGGCGGTGGCACCGGGATATGCGACTGAGATTTCAACCGCATTAACAGAAAAATCCGGAAAGGTTTCCCGTTTCAAATCCGTCACTGAGATGGCACCCAGGGCGAGAAAAAGCAACATCAAAAGATTGGCTGCCGTGGGGTGGGCACACATATACGATATGATCTGTTTAAAGGCTTTCATCGTGGATGAGTCTCCCCAAAGGCCTGTTGTTTCAATAGTTCCAGAACCTCTACCGCCTGAACCGGTTTCAACAGCATCCCTTGTATAGCCGGCATAAGATCGGCCAGCACAAGGGTTTCTCCCTCTTTGATTCCTTTAGTCAGAACGGCTATATCCGCCATATTGAACTCAACACCCACCGGCCTGATTTCAAGACGGTTTTCCAGGGTACAGATATAGACCTTTTTGTCATGGACAGCGCTTCTGGGCACTACAAATCTGTCGGGTAAAGGCCTGCCTTTCAATTCCACTTCCACATACATATTTGTGACCAAAGGGGGTCGTTTGCCTGGAATAACATTTTCATAGGGCTTGTCCACGGTGATATAAATGGTAAGGGCACCGGTCTTAAGATCCATGGATTCACTGGTCCTGGAAAAGGTACCATCCCACTCAATGGGGAATTCCCCGTCCATGGGAAGTCTGACCTTGGCTTTAATCCCTATTGCCCGGCGCAATGTTTCCATATCCGGCATCTGTCCTGCACTGCCCCCATACTGCCTGGGCAGAAGAGTCATAAAACTTTTAGGTGTCAGGGAAACGGGAATTTCGGCCCTGTCAACGCTTTCAGCTTCAACCAGAATGGTTCCGGCCGCTGCAAACTGGTACAATTCAACGTTCACAACAGACAAACGGCAATCAAAGGGTGCACGGATTTCCGTCCTGGCAACATCCAGCCTGCGTTCTGTCACCGTTGATTCTCCGGATTTTTTCTGGGCCAATAAAGCTTTTTTCTGGGAGGGGATCAGATCCAGGGTATTCTCCAAATTATTCATAGTTGTCTGGTGGGACAAAAAAGTTCTTTCTTCCTTTTCAAGATCAGAATTGGAAATATATCCATTTTTGAATAATTCGCGTTTCCGTTTCAACTCCTGGCCTGCGCTGGCAAGGGATTTTTTTTCAATGGTCAAAAGGCGTTGTATATTTTTTTGGGATTGAGCAAGCTCTCTGAGCTTTGCATCCACATTCATCACATCTGCCACACCCCGGGTTTCAGCTAAGCCGTAGGAAGTAGTATCAATTTTAAAAAGAATCTCGTCTTTTTTTATAAAATGCCCTTTTTTCAGATTCTCGTTAACATTAACAATTTTCCCACTGACTTCGGAAATAGCCTGCCAGGTCCGGTCTGCCTCAACATACCCATATGTGGTCACCCTTGGCACAACTTGCATTTTTTCCAAAGGGATCACCCTCACCGTATGAACCCGCTCTTTATTATCAAGACGGACAGGCGCGTCTTTATTCTTTTTCATCACAACAAAAAGGGCTATCCCACATATGATGGGAATTATGATCAATAATTTCTTTAAAAGTTTCATATGGTCTTCCTAATATTTATTTTTCAATTTCATACGGCTTAATGTCAGCATTATCCATAGATGTAGAATGTAAATGCACATCCTGCTGTGGAAACGGTATTTCAATATCCTCTTTTAAAAACCGCTTATAAACAGCAGTATTAAGCAGATGCAGTATTTTACCACGTAATATAGGTTTTGAAACCCAGCATAATAATTCATGGTCAAGGCTTGAGTCGCCAAAGGACCGAAACCGCACGCGGGGCTCCGGGATCTTGCAGACATCAGGGAAATCTTTTGCCACATCAAGCAACACTTTATGTACTTTATCAATTTTAGATCCATAAGCGACCCCCACCTTGACCCGGATGCGAAATTTTTCATGCCTGCCGCCAGCTTCATTGATAATTTTGGTATTCCCCATGATTGAGTTAGGCACCGTGATTTCCACATCATCCCGGGTTAAAAGCCGTGTACTGCGAATACCAATGTTTGTAACAGCTCCCCGCTCACCTGAATCAAGGACAATGAAATCTCCAAGTTTATAGGGTGAATCCGCCATGATAAACACACCTGAAAACAAATTGGCAAGCGTGTCTTTTGCAGC
>Ga0233430_1002472_pt1 | contig 21332 bp, 26 predicted proteins | sample SI_118_April2016_2_FD_179883 | JGI IMG/M metagenome (GOLD analysis project Ga0233430, IMG submission 179883) | Seawater microbial communities from Saanich Inlet, British Columbia, Canada - SI_118_April2016_150_MG | ecosystem: Environmental > Aquatic > Marine > Inlet | place: Canada: British... | reverse complement strand
ATTAAGATTGCTCCAGAGAAGATTGTAAACGAGGTAATAACGACACGCGACTACGACGTTCTATTGTATGGTCAAGAAGTAGGAAGAGACCCAGATAGATATGTCTATTGGCACTCCACCCAATCAGAGGCACCTAACTTAAATATCACAGGGTTTAAGCATGTAAGAGCGGACAGAGCCCTTGAGGAGGGACGTAATGTAACAGACTTCTCTGAAAGAAAGGTTCATTACTCAGAGTTTCAGAGTGTGATGGAAGAACAAGTTCCTGCGATTTTTCTTTATCACCCTTACGTGAAATATTACGTTAACGAATCATATGAAGGTTTGGGTGAAAAGTTCACTTTTACATTGGCAGATCGCTTTTTAGACTTTTCCAATTGGAAGAGAATCGAAACAAATTAAGGTATAATAAACCGGATTTGCAGCGTGGTGGCTGTAGTTCAGCGGTAGAACGCCGCCCTGTGGAGGCGGATGTCGTGGGTTCGATTCCCATCAGCCACCCCAAAATTGACAACGACTATCAACTAATCAACATTATTACAATATCTATAGAATTCTTTTGTCATAAAGTTAAAAAATAAAAGGACGTACATAACCCTTAGATATGTATAAAGTACAAATGAATTGGATTTTGCTTGCCCTTCTGGGTTACTTGGTAGGGAGATTCGGCCACGCATACCTAAACGTTTGGCTTGGGAATCCAGCGTGGGCACCACACCACTGGATATACGGAGCAATACTAATTATCCTAGGAATAATTTATTGGGAAATTCCCTTTGCAAGATATGGTTTAGCGTTTGGTGTGGGACATTTCATAAGTGACTTAAAAGATTTCTTGGACTTGAAGTTCTTTTGTCCTGACGAGGAAGGGGAAAAGAAGTTTTGGGGAATTGACTAAACAAAAACCATAATTTTATAAATTTTTCAGTTCTATTACTGTCCAATACGGCCTTCCAATAACCCATAGCCTTTACTGCTTGGCCAAATTAAGCTAATATACAGCCCAGACTAAATAAACAGATAGGAGAATGCTCATGGATAACCTGACTAGGTTTCAGCTAGACGGGGAAGTTCTTTTAGTTATGTGCATGGAAAGTGAACCAGAGATTTATCCTGGTGTAACTTGCCACGTATACCAATTTATTGGAGATCTTAGACAAGATTTAGCTATTGTTGAGATCGAAGCTGAAGGAAAGACACCGGCACAAGAAGTGCAAGAAGGAGAGCGCACAGTTCAATTGTACGTCTCTGGGGAAGGGAGTCTTATCGTTATTCGTGAGGACGGTAAGAAAGAGGTTTTCGAAGCCAAGAAAGATTTGGCCGTCGAAATAAACGTTGGTGACAAAATGCAGTGGAAGGCAGCAAAGGGTAAAAAATTAGTTTTTGCCGAAATGTGCCGCCCCCGCTATGCAGAAGGTCGCTACAAGAATCTTGTAGAAGATTTAGATTAGGTATGGACACCCACTTGAAAAATCAGGTGGGTGTTTCTGCATTTATACGAATATTTCAGTTTGAATGTAGATTTTTTTGGCGTTAGTGTTCCATGCGAGATCCCATAAATGCTATAGTAATCCTTAGTAATTAGTGAACCAATTAGGAAAAATATGTTAAAAATCGGCCAAAAAGTGAATGAAAATGAGATTTCAAATCAAGTTTTCGAAGTATTTCAAGATAATGCATTTAGTGAAGTAAAGCTTTCTGATTACAAAGGAAAGTGGCTTGTGCTTATATTTTATCCATCAGATTTCACATTTGTTTGTCCTACAGAATTACAAGAAATGGCCAAAAACTACGAGAAGTTTAAAGAGTTAGGTGCCGAGGTAATCAGTGTTAGTACAGATTCAGTGTTTGTACATAAAGCATGGCATGACGAGTCACCAGCCATTAAAGAGATTACATACCCAATGTTGGCAGATCCAACTGGTAATTTGTGTAGAGAATTTGGAATATATATAGAAGAGGAAGGAGTTTCCCTACGTGGAAGCTTCGTAATTGATCCTGATTCGGTGTTAAAGGCTTTTGAAGTCCATGACAACAGTATTGGAAGAAGTGCAAGAGAGTTATTACGTAAATTAGAAGCCGCTATCTTTGTAAGAGAAAATCATGGGGAAGTTTGTCCTGCTAGCTGGACCCCTGGTGAAAAGACTCTTAAACCAGGTGTTGACCTGGTTGGTAAGATTTAATACATAATACGCATTGTTATATAGATATTAGGGCTTGTCTGCGGCAATTGCTGCAAGGTCTCTATACGCAGCGGAATAAACATCTTCGGTGCCGTCAATTCGAGAAAGATTAGCAGCTTTCTTAATAGTTATTTGTGGAACACCGCCTTCTGGAAAATCTTCATTTTTCCATGCACCCATTTTCTCTTTTATAGTTCCCAGAGCTGCCATATCTGCGCCAGATCTAAAGAAGTCTGCTATGGCAGGGCCTCTTTCTATCACAATTTTGTCTAAATGTTGTTGCGACATATGGGGCGCGTCTACGAGGGCAAAAAAAGTAACAAAGAGGGGCTCCATGTTATGTATATTTTCTTGTTTTGAAATTTGGGCGCCATGTTCCGCTATTACTTCTCGTGCCAACTGTTTTGATTTCTCACTTGGAGGTTCGTTATTGACTGTGAGAGCTTCGCTAGTGGTACTAAGACTTTGTTGCATGTAAAAATTTTAGCAGTTCTCTAGAAATATTGCATTTTTTTCCTAATAACCACCACAAAATCCCAATATTCTCTTCTTTCTGATCTTATATTTGTCAGTAGGTACTTATGCGTCTTAATAGTATAATGCAGCCACAAAGGGGGTGTAGTTGGGTTTATTTAAAAACCCTTATGAAACATGAATACAGGAAAAGTTAAAACAAAAACAGACAAAGGATTCGGATTTATCTCCCGTGAAGGTGAGGATAAAGATCTTTTCTTCCATTCTAATAGCTTAGAAGGAGTTACTTTTGATGAGCTAGAAGTTGGAACAGAGGTTACTTTCGAAGTTGTAAATGGGGACAAAGGTCCTGCAGCAGAAAACGTAAAGTTGGCATAATTGCTTAATCTGAAAATAATAGAAGAGGCCTTGCTTAACGTGAGGCTTTTTCGTATTTACTTCATTTTTTTAAGTTAGAAACAGAGAACCCCTCTTGGTGTAGAGGGGTTATTTATTTAATATTGAATTCGTTTGATTTTGTTAAGATCAATACGATTCGTATATAGAATTTGGATTTCTCCGTTATGAATTCTTGCGAATTCAAGATTGATTATGTTTGTGTCGCCATAATTGAGTGTCACAAATACGGAAAAAGTGCCGAATGCAGTTTTAAATCTTTCGTTGAACATGAGTTCTCCTTGATAGGTTTAGTAAACAACGAAAGTACTGTATTGCCCGAGGGCGCAAAGATTATAGGTCACACCTCACTCACTGTCAACCCATAGTGTTTGACTGTTTGCTTGTTACACTATAAAATACGCCCATTCCGTATATGCGGACCTCATAGGAGTTTGTTATGAAATTAATAACAATTGAGTGCCCCTTCACATTGAATGTTTCTTGGCTGAAGAGGAGTGTAGCCCACAAATTTTGTGAAATGGGCTATAAAGTTTCTGCAGAGGAGGTAGGTATCACGTTTGTGCCGCCGGCCTCTTTAAGCCTATTCTTCTTTTCCAGCATCATATACTATAGGACCTACGCAGTCAATTTGGCACATAATTATGAAGTATGGGTACGATATATTGCTTTTTTTCTATCAATATTTGGCGATAGGTACTTAGGCCTTCTAATAGTATAATGCTGTAGTAAAAGGGGGTGTACGTGGGTTTAATTTAATAAACCCTTATTTAATATGACCGGAGAAGGAAAAGTTAAAACAAAAACAGAAAAAGGATTTGGTTTTATCGAACGTGAAAACGAGGATAAAGATCTTTTTTTCCATTCTAATAGTTTGGAAGGTGTTACTTTTGATGAGTTGGAAGTTGGAACAGCGGTTACCTTTACTGTTGTAAACGGGGACAAAGGTCCTGCAGCAGAAAACGTAAAGCTAGCATAGTATCATCAGCTGGAATAATAGAAGAGGCCTTACTTAACGTGGGGCTTTTTCGTTTTTATTTTACTCTTATTGAAGTATTTATTACTTTTAAGTCCCCACACCCCATAGCATTTGACTGGATTTGTAACTGGGTTTATAATCTATACCTAGACCAATATTACGTGCTTTATCCAATTAGAATAAAAGGAGGTCTTTATGTCGTAGACAGGAGACATAAATGAACCCAAAACGTAAGTTTAGTCACAAAAGGTCCAAGATTAGTTCCTCTGAGGCAAGAATTCGGCGTCACTTCAAGCGCGAAGCAAACAAGAGACTCCGTAAGTACTCAGCTTTAATTGCAAAAGGTGCCGCATATAGGAGGATCACTAACAAAAGACATTTTTGGTAAGAATCAATTCAACAAACACCCGCCTGATTATCAAGCGGGTGTTTCTGCGTTTATATTAGTGCTAGTTTGGTTTTCTTTGACATAAGATTATTAAGTAAATAAACTTAACCAATGGCACCTATACCACTCGGAAATATTGCAATAAAGGTTCTTCTGGTAGTAGTAATACTTTTTGCTGTTCTTAAGTTTGGAGGGAAGGTTAATTCTGGAGCTGCGGTTGCTGAAGTTGGTGCTTTGGTTGAAGCTGCTACTGGCAAAAAGCCTGATGAGTTATTTACACCCAAAAGTTTACTTTTTTTGTTTATAGGTCTTATTGTCTTCGGAATCATCATTTCCATTATCAACTATTTTAAGCCCGTCTAACGTGAAAGGAGCCCTTGCGGACTCCTTTACACTATTATTATTCTTTAGGAATGTTACTCTCTTGGTCTAGCCTCGTTTACTTTGAGTGCTCTACCGTCGATTTCTTTACCGTTAAGCGCTTCCATGGCTGCATCTGCTTCTGCATCGTCCATTTCGACAAATCCAAATCCTTTGCTTCTGCCGGAATCTCTGTCAGAGATAACGACTGCGGACTCTACATTACCGAATTCGGCAAACATTTCGCCCAAGGACTCGCTTGTTACGCTATAAGGAAGGTTCCCTACGTACATTTTCTTCACTACATACACCACCAATCAAACATAAAACTAATTAACTTTTGTAATGGATTTAAAATAAATGTTAGCTTCCTCTAAACACAATTACGGGAACTATTATACACCTATAACAACAATGCTGCACTAGGGTAAGTACAGCATTTGTCAGGGCTTTTTCCAGTATAAAGTGCCTTTTAATTCTTCTTTTTTGTCTTTAGATCTAAAGGTTACTGTAATGTTTTTCCAATACACCTTTAGCCTCTTATTGTATTTGAAGTCTTTCTTCCTAAGCCTAAGTTTTCGCTTATTCTGTCGGACATAGAAATACACAACAAAGAAGGTCTGCTCAACATTCCAGGTAATAGGTTTACCTTGGATTAGCCACTTTCTGGTTCCAACCAGTTTCTTCAGTGCGCGTCTCAGTTCTAGTTCAATCATGTCTCCTCCTTTTCATGGATTGCACTGTCAGGAGAGGATTATATCAGAGTTAAAGGATACAGCTATATATGTGTAGGTAAGAGAATTTTTGTACTGTGAATGACTTCTCGAGTCTGCAACCATCGTATATAGGCCTATCTGGACGATCTATGTCATGTGACCATACTATATAGTCTGCGCCTTCCTCAACTGTAGTAACAGGCCCTTTGTAATGGAAAGCAAAGGCATCTGTATTATTTGGTACCGCTACCAAAGGTTTATCTTCCTTTTTATTTAAGTATTGTGCTGCTTGGGCGAAGTATTCACCGCTATTTTCAAATATTCCAATATCTAGGGCGTTCTGTGGACCTCCAAATGCTGGGGAATAATATGCTGAATATACAGGATGATAAACACTTATAACCCATATAGTAAATGTTACGGATAAGGTCAGAAATACTACCTGTGCTAGAAGCTTCAATTTTTGCAAATGATAGGCACCTAGAAGTAGTGCCGGGGGAATAAGTGCTAGTGCATAACGATCAATCTTCTTGTCTGCTAGTGAAAGACCTGCAAAATACACCACAAAGTACACAATTATCAGAGCAGCGTTTTTGTCTTTTTTGTATGCTTTTACATTTAAAATAGCGGCTGCAAACAGGGCTAGTGTGAAGGGAGATAGTTTGAAGGACAAAACAAGAGGATAAAAAAGTTTGGCTGATAGGGGAGTTAACATTGCGTACCTTATGTCATTCCCGACAGCATTTACCACAGCGCTATAGAATTTTTCAATAACCATTCCGGGTTCTACCCATAGAGCGGGGAGCAATAAAACAAATATTCCCAGTGAAATTGCTGAAAATGTTAAGAATGATTTTAATAAGTGTTTTCTCTTTTTTGCGGTTAAGAAAACCACTAATAGTGCGATAGCCGTTATTGCAGCAGTTAGTTTGGAATAGACTGCTAATGAAAATAATACTGCAGAAAGAGTGAGGAGATGCTTCTTTCCAGTGTTTTTCCAAAGCATGAGCATTAGAAACGATGTAAAAGCAAAGAAGGTTTCAAAGGAAGTTAGGTGAAACCACCTATCAATACCTATTAGATACGGTTCTGTGGCCACTAGGAGGCCATAGAGAATGGCTGTCTTCCTGTTAAAGAGTTTAGAGATGGCTAGAAATTGAAGAATGAATAGAATGCCAAGTACCCCTACCATTACAGCCTTGGAAGTACCATGAAGTGTTGGATAGTAGCCCGCATGCTCAAGTGTTTTAACTTCCTGGCCAGCGTTTTCTTGTGTTTTTAAAGAGGTATGTTTTACGACCGAGTTAAGCCACATTAGTGTTACACCGGGTTGATAATGTTGGTATGTGGATTCTAGCTCATCTTGCTTTAGTGCATTTAGAAACTTTACTGATCTTCTATGCCACCTGGTTGCATCTGAATTTGTGATGTCATTTCCAATATCTACTAACCGTAAGGTCATAAATAGAATTAGTAGTCCGAATAGTATTTTGTTTTTCTTATAAACTGCGAGCATTTTTATTTAAGTACAAATATATTGTACCTCCAAGTAATAGTCCTATAGAAATAGCCATCGCATTGTAGAACGTAGTAGGTATATATGTAAACTCAATTGTATGCACCCCTTTTCGTATAGGAAGGTCTATAAATACCTGATTTCTGTCATAGACAACAGGAACCCCATTATCTAGAACCTTCCAATCCTTGTAGTTTCTTATATATGTTCGAACTGTAGTGTTCAAAGGTGCTTTAATGATTGCTGTTATCTTTCCTTCTTGTTGCTCAGTTACCTCTGCTTGATAGGTTGATGAAGGTATTATGATGTTTTCCATATGGGATAAGTCTATTTCTGTGGAAGCCACTTTTTCAGAAGTTACGCCTAGACTTTTAAGGTACTTAATATAATCATCAGGTGCTAGAGGTGTATAGCCAAAGTATCCCCAGTCTTTGTAGTACAAGCCTTTATTAGCATCATATGAAGCATCAGAAGTGTGTTTTCTCTGATTCTCTATAGTGTCTCTGTCCTCAACAAGATTGGAAACCTCAATGAAGTCATTCCTCACTACTATGCTCCCAAAGAAGATAAGATCAAAGGCTAGCAATAAAGTTAGCATTTCTATCTTAAACTTAATCTTTGACTTGATCAGTACAACTGTCAAAAATGCTATTAAAAACCATACGTAGAAGTAGTAGTCAAAGCGGAAGTTTTCTTTAAAGACGTAAGCAATGCTTTTAATCTCTGCGTTATAAAGCCAAAGAGCAGTAGAAGCTAATAAGATTAGTGATGGGATTTTAAGAACTTCCAATTTGAATGAAAATTTAAACTCCTTTTTTGATAGAGTATCCGCTACCAAAAGAGCGCTAACAAAGGGTATTACAACAGCAAACCTTCCCCAATATCTAAATAATGAGATAGGTGGAGGTATATATGTGTTAAGTACTGGTATATATCTTATGAACACGAGGAGTAGTGCAGAGATGACAGTAAGGTTTGTAAATCTTTTAGTCTTACTATCAGTATTTGCATAGCCTACTAGAGCTAGGATTAAGGCGGTAATTCCAAAATATACATATGTTTCATGTTTGAAGTGGTCTTTAAACATCAGTTCCCCAAAATAGTCATTTTCAGAACCATAGGTGAATGGAAAAGCAAAATTTGCAATGTCGAATGTATTAAAAGAGCCCTCAATATAGGAGAGTTCTGATCTATTACTTTGTTTGAACAGCTCCATTGCAGGAATGATTAGGGGGAGTGCTGCAGACGTGCAAAAGAATATAAGTAATAGGTAGTACTTTAATAGGAATTTGAGATTGGTTTTTTGAGCTAGTAAGTATAAAAGCTGCGCAACAAGAATAATTAGCACGGCTTGGAAACTTCCTAAGTAAACTGCAGCTGTTACTGTAAGTATTGCGAAAACTACGTGCTTTAACTGCTTCTTCCTTACAGCAGAGTCAGTAAAATATATTAAAAGAGGCAATAAATATAGAGTTTTTGTAATACCAAAGTGTTGCTGGTGAAACAGGATTAAAAAAGAGAAAAAATAGATTAGATTGGCTGCAAAGATTCCTAATAGAGAACTTCCTTTTCTTTTTAAGAGTAAAAACATACCAAGCGATCCGGCGATGTAAAAACTCAAGTGTAAAAGTTTGTTGCTAACAATTGGTCCGAATAGGTAAGTAGCCCCAATGTTTATTGGGTTTAAATAACCCCATTCCACTTGAGCATAGATAGGGTAACCAGAGAAAATTCTTTCTGTCCAAAATGGAAACTCACCCTCGTTCAATTTCTCGTAAAGGTAGTACATAGTAGGGTAGTGGTACCTAGTAGAGTCTTTTCCTGAGTACATGGTTAAATCTGGATTTAGGGTATTTGAAAAGAAAACAAGATAGGTACCAATTGAAATTACAAGAAATATGAATAAAGAATTACCTTTTAGTTTATTTAACATCTGATTTTTTAGCTACTGCTACAAGTGTTGTACCTACAGGTAGTCCTATCATTTGGAAAAGTCTTGCCTCAACTTTTAGGATATTGATTGCAAATTTATTTAGCTTTTTTGGTAGAGGTACGTAGGAAGCTTCATGATAGGAGGCTTTCCAGTAGATGTTTCTCCACATTCGAATAAGAAAGATTGGGAAGAAGGCTGTAGTAACAAAGTAGGAGAATTTCATTATTTCTAAATTTGCTTCAGTAAGTTTATGTCTAAGTTCTCTAGGGTGATATCTTCTTACATGCTGTAATGCTTCGTCATGATCACTCCAAAGAAATTTGTGTGCAGGTACAGTAATTAGGAGTATTCCATCATCAGAAAGCATTTCACTAGCTCTTTTCATCGTCTTTTGATCTTCTCGTACATGTTCAAAGACATCTAGTGCCAAAACAGCATCATATTTTCCTTTATGAATTTTCATATCCAAATCATTAATGTCTCCAAGGATTACATTCTTTTTACCTTTTTTCACACAAAACTCTACAGCTTCTGGAGAAATATCAATTCCAGTTACCTCACCATAAGTTGAGAGAAAGGTGATTGTTTCCCCTGTTCCACAGCCAATTTCAAATATTTGCTTATGCTCTTTTTTAGGTAGGTGCTTGTTTAATATAAGGGATAAAAGATAGAAGCGGCCTTTATGCCACCAAAAAGTTTTCTCAAATTTTTCCATTCTAGTGTATTCAGATAGATTCATATTAGTAGGAAAACACTGCCTGTGCCTTTTCTATTACTATTGAAAAGTATATCATTGCCCTATGAGAAAAAGAGTGTTTTTGATTATGGCAGCAGTGCTTTTTTTGGTACTTTTCCCACTAGTGAATAGAATGGATTTCCCCCAAAATGATGATTGGGTTTACTATGAAATGGTAGAAACTTTCATGAGTGGGGATCTGACCTTAGATCCATACACCGGGCCTACCTTCTATACTCAGGGGATAATTGCAGCAGGCTTTGCAAAGCTTTTTGGCTTGGCGCAATTACCAACCCTTACTTTTCTATTTGGGGTAGTGAACTTCTATCTTTTATCAAAGTTTCTACATGAGAGGTTACACAAGTCTGTTCGGACTTCTTTGTTATTAGGTTTGATATTCTTTTTTAACCCTTTAAATATTTATCTTCTAATGGGTTTTATGACAGCCCAGTATTTTATATTCTTTTTGCTACTATCAATTTGGTTTTATTCCTACTATTCGGAGACGCAAGAATCAAAATACCTTTGGCTGCTTATACTGACAAGTTTATTGGGGCTTTTGGTTAGACAGGTTTCCATGTTTATCCCTTTTGGCTTGGGTTTTTACCATCTTCTAAAACTTCAGTTTAAAAAAGCAGGGTTGTTCTTTACAATATTTACACTTTTTTACTACTATTACCAAAATATCTTTCCTCAGTCGGCAAGAATGATTGAGGTGCCCCTTCAGTATCATCATTTTACGGACTTTGATTACACTTTTGCAGTTAGCTTCGGTGTACTGATTGTCGTTACGGCCCTTCTTTTCCCTTTGTTTCTAGGCTCTATTGATTTTAAGAAGGTATTTGCTTCTAAGCTCAAGCTATTTTTAACAATTCTTCTAGGTTTTGGTATATATCACTTCGCCTTAAATGCCTTTAACCCTCATGAGGTTTCTTGGGGGGAATTTCCATACTTTGAAAACACGTTAGAGAGGACGGGCCTATACCCAAGAGGTGTTAGTGGGACTAAGTATCAGTTCAGATGGAATTTTGACCTTTATTACTATTGGGATCTCGCTTCAAAGGTTTTACTAGTATCTTTCATTTCCTATGTACTTATATATAGAAAGAGGATCTTGAATGAGTATGCGGCCCTTACAATAGTATATGTTGGGATGCTTGTGGTTACAGAAACATTTTATGATCGTTATATATTGGTAGCAATTCCTCTTTTGATATTGTTTTTTGCAAAAGAGCTCTTAAGAGAAAATAGAGTCACACGCTTAATGCTATTTGGATTCTTATTTTTCCTTATGTCCTTTTCTTACCAATTAGCCCACGATTTTATAGGTGTTAATGAGTATGTCTGGCATCGCTCGGAGAAGCTTGTAGTGGATGAAGGAATAGATAGAAGCAGAATACAGGGAACAAATGCTTGGAAGCTTAAATATAGAAATCAGAACAGAAATTATCTTTACAATTTTTCTTACGACAGTCCAGACATAAATGAGGATTACGCTAATTTATATACTCTTGTAGAGGAAAAGGAGATAAGCTTTCCGGGGAATATTTTTATAAATCCTAAGGTTTATCTATATAAACTTAATTAGTATCCAAATCCATCAAATAGGTTAAAGAAGAACCTAATGCCGCAAAGAGGAAGATCCATCTCCAAACTAAGACTTGTGTTAGTACCACAATAAGCGAGACGCTTATTAAGCTAATCCAAATATGTATAGTAAATTCTCTATAAATCATATAGTCAGTGCTGCTTTCACTTCTTTTAGCCTTTTCATAGGCTAGAGCTTGGTTTGGAAGGCTGTACATTGGTGAATTTAGCCTATCTGCAATATCAATTGCATAAAGTCCCAATGCTGTTGTTGCAAATACCCTAGGGATATAAAGAATTGTATTAAAGAAAACACCAACACCGTGCACTAGCTTTGAACCGTATTTATCCATAGCTCTTCCAACCAAAAGTCCTGTTATAGCCGATATAATTGTAGTTACAGATGTTAAGGTTCCGATTTTTACAAAGCTAGCTAGTCCAATATAAAGAAGTATTGGCCACCCAATAGAAAATATTGCTGCATCCATAGCCTCTCCTAAATAAGCGATGGTCATTTTTTTGTATTTTTTATTAAACAAAAAGTTTTTAAGGATATTTTCAACATCATGTTCTTTGTGCTTGTTTTCATGAATCGCGAGAAGTATAGGAATACCAGAAACAATAAGTAAAACCATGCTTATGACAAAGGCAGCATCAAATCCATACCTAGATATAACGAAACCACCAATAAGTGGTGACAACCCTGCTAGAGATTTTTCAAATAAAAATCTGATTCCAGTGTTTTTTCCATACTTACCACCTTTAAATTTTTTCACAAAGTAGGTGTGGTAAGGAATCCAGTAGGTTGCAACCTTTAGTCCTGCTAAAAGTCCTGCAAGAAGCATCAAATACATATTGCTTGCAGCTTGAATCCAGAGATAGATCTCAAGGATTTGAACAAATATACTAATCACTATTGATCTGTTCATGTGGATCTTAGAAAAGATGGGTTTTGTTAGTATTGCCGAAAAGATGACTGCACCAAAGGATCTTAAGAAGAAGTATGCAAACCCCCATATTATTCCATTTAGTACTTTGTCTTGGTGAAAGATTAGATAGTCTGCAGAGTTTATATAGATATAGATTGGAAGGAATATTCCTACCAAAGAAACTGCAAAAGAGCGAAGTGATTGAGTTAGGTATAAGGCTGCATGTTCGGCAACTATTTCCTTGTCGTTTATCAAATGATGATGAACACTCTTGGTAGTTTTTGAAAAATGTCCTAAAGGCATTATCTAATGCTAGCAAAAACTAGACTTCTGTAATAGACCTATCAATATTATGTAAAAACTAGGTATTGACACAACCTACGTATTTATGTATAAATATCAAGCTCCTATGAAGCTTGCTTCATAAGAGCATTGTAGCGCATCACTTCGGTGGCGCACTACACTAAAAAGACTCACTTCGGTGAGTTTTTTTGGTTTTCGCAGCTTTTTCTAGAAAACAAAGAGGGCAAGAACAATAATCATTCCAGATGCTACAACAAATAGGAATAAAGGGAGAAGTTTTAGAATTAAATTTTTATCCTTTTTAATCGCAAGCACATATAACCAAAACACAAAAAACTCCATAATCATATATTTAGATTTCATATAAGTAGATAGCCATAGTAATGGTGGGTCCGAAGGTAGATTTATAGCATAGCCATAAATTTTATCTGTAAAAGGTGCTAGCAAGGCTATACCCCCTGCTACATAGTCAAAGAACAAGTGAGATAAAGTACCTACTAAGAATATTACTGATATTAAAGCCAGTGGTTTTGATTCTTTGATTTGGGAAATGATCCAGATAATAAGTGATATTAGTACATATGGAAGTAAACTATGGCTTAAAAGCTCTCTGTGGCGTATTGAGGTATCAAATAGCATAGAGATAATGTCTAAGTCAGGGAGGATAGCAGCAATGATTCCAACAAAGTAGAAAATGTTTTGATGCTTTTTAAACATCTTTTTACTCACCGTTTTTTTTATAAGTTTTGTTAGGGCAGCCCCTGCAAAGGCATGGGAAAAAACCATCTTTTAATTATACCTAAAAACTAATAAAAGATAGGCGTTGACACAATCCTCGTATTTAGGTATAAATATCAAGCTCTTATGAAGCTTGCTTCATTTGAGTATTGAAGAGCATCACTTCGGTGGCGCACTTCAATTGAAAAGACTCGCTTCACGGCGAGTTTTTTCTTTTCTCCACATTTGTTACTATTTCTACATTACATGGTTGCACTAAAACCCATCGAAGAATTAAAAAGAAAACGAGATGCACTTAAAGTGCAGCAACAAGAGCTTGTCGAAATTCTCAAGACCAAGCACTATGACGCATATAAGTGGTTTCAAGAAAACAATATAGATTTATTTGATTTAAAAGTTTATTCTGCCAGTCTTGCTGCGGCTGTAGTTGTAGCTATGTCTGTTTCACAAGGTCCTGTTGAAACACCAAAGTTAACCTTACCTGTTCATGTGGTAACTGTTACTGAACTTCAGGGACTCTCTGAGGAACAAAAGGCGGATTTGGTATGGAAGAGGTATGGACACGTTATTGAGAGAAATTCAGGAAAGTACGATTTAGATCCTGGATTAATCTTTGCGACTATTATGTTGGAGTCTGGGGGTAATACAAATGCCATAAGACATGAGCCTCAAATTGGAGATGCAAGTTATGGTTTGGGTCAGATACTATATGGAACTGCTCGAGGGATAGGTTTTGATGGAAGTGCTCAGGACTTATTTGATCCTGAGGTTAATATTGAACTTATTGCTAGGTACCACAAAAGGAATCAAGAAGTATATGGTGGGAGTCTTACACCTCAAGAGTTAACTATCGCTTACAATTCTGGTAGCCCTTATAGCGCCCCACATCCAGGACATATAACTAAGTTTAATAAATGGTTTAGTAAGGTGGCAAATTACATAGGATAGTTATGGAAAAATACCAACCAGGCCCAGAAGATATGTCTAACCCTGAAACACAAATGGGTGCGGAGGTAGTTAAAGCGGCCGTGCAAACAAATGATCTTTTGAATTTAATTGCTGTTGTGAATATTGCGGGTGTAGGTGGCTTTGAGACTATTCAAAATAGAAAATAGCCTTACCAATCACCAGCATTGGATATAAGTGCAGTATCCGGATTAAATGCTACCCAGGCAAACCAAAAACCTCTCAAAGGAACTATTTTCTCGTCAGTGCTAGCATTTAAAAACATCACTTCTCCCGCTTCAGTTTTTGTAATTGTTAACTGCGTTTCATTATAGGTATGAGCTCTTTGTCCTACTGGCAATGCTTCATCTGCATAAGCAATTGCTTTTCCATTTACTAAGATTCCATAAACTACATCTTTAGGGTGCAGTCTGTTTTCATCGTCTGTGTTTTGTACACCAAATATTAAGCTTTCCTCTTCTTCGTAAGATCCATAGGGATAATGATCATAATCTCTTGCGTAACCGGTATCTCTGGAAAGAACCAGTGTGTCGGGGTATTCGCTAGCCCATTGTTTCCACGTTGTTGTGGTAGTAGAAAGCATGTCTAGATACTCATCCCTTCTTGCTGCGGGTCCAACAATGGCTTCTCCGCTCGCTTGTTGCCAGTAATTACCCTCGATACGGTCATACATAATAAGATCAGAGTTATAAAGCTTTCCAGAGACACCAAATTCTGCAGGTTCTCCGTTTACAACTGCTTTAAATGAAACAGCTGTTCCACACAACGGACAAAACGTTACGGCTACATTATCTTCACCAAAGGTATCGTTAACAATTTCATGCCAGTTCATTATTCTTTGAGGATAAGCTTTAATTTCATTGTTATGTATCACACCAAAGACTTTGTCAGAGCCCTTTAACCATGAAGATGCTACTTCTTTAGATTCATAGATAGGGGAGTCAATTGAGGGAATACAGTCCTGACCACCAGGGCATCCCTGTGCGATATCCTTTACGGGAACCTTGGCACCTTAATAATCTTTGGTAAGACTGATTGGCTTCTTTTCAGTTACTTCACGTACAAGGTTATTCACACTAGATCTCTTTTGAAAGTATCGTAGGTAAATTACAACAGATAGGATTGCTACAATTACAATGATTACTATTGATATGGCGGAGAATCTTTTTTTGTTCATTTAATGTTTGTATTGATGGTACTTACACCACCACCAACCCATTTGGTTATTTCGTTTCCGCTTTCATCTATCTGGACGAATGTATGTTGAGTAAAAACTCCATATTTTTGCTTCAGTTCTTTTTCTGTATCATAATCTAGGCCTAAGATTGTTACATCATCTGGTAAATCGGCATGGTTTCTTTTTATGTCTCTCATTGCACTTTTACATGTAGAGCACCAGGTAGCATTAAAAAACAGTACTGTACGGCCAGTTTCATGTGATTTTGCTAAATTCTCATCACTGAAGTCCATTAGCTTATAAGAATAGGGTTCTACTTTTTCTTCCTTTTTTTCCTCTTCAACTATCATAGATTCAGCATCACCTTTTTGAGGTATACCTCTATCATCAGAATCTTTGTTAGAAAATAAAAAGTAACCGCCGACTACAAGTAAAACAACTGCTATAAGAGTGAAAAGAGAATTCTTCATACGATACAGTTTCCCATTGATATTGAATTTTGTCTATATATTATTGACTTAAAATGTATACGAAGCTAGAGTACTTTAATGAATTCACTCAAAGTCCCTTTAATAATATTTGCTCTTGTACTTTTAGTTTTGGTTGGAGCATCTATGCTTTTAGGAAATCCTTCTGGAAGTTCTGAAACTGCCACTTTAACCGGTGTAACAGAAGTCCTTCCCGAGCTTAATCTTTCTGAGTCAGACATACAGGCATGTTTAGATTCTGGTGAACAAGACGCGAGAGTAAGAAGAGACATTGAAAGTGCTAGAGCATTATCGTTTTCTGGAACACCAGGAGTGATTCTTTTTGATAAGCAAACAGGTAATGCAGCTCTTATGCGTGGGGCATACCCTTTTGAGGCTATTGCGCAAAGTATAGATCAGATGTTAAACAATGATCTATCTGAAGGGGATATACTTCTTGAAAGCGAAGCCTTAGGTGTGAAATTGGAAATTGAAAGAATTGAAAGTTTAGAGATTGTAGAGGATGACCACCTTAGAGGTAACCCTGAAGCAAGAATTACCTTGCTAGAGTATTCAGATGTTGATTGTCCTTACTGCGCACAATTTCATGGAACTGCCATTAGACTTGTGAATCAGTTCCCTGAAGATTTGAACTGGGTGTATCGCCATTATCCTTTACCCCAATTGCACCCAACATCTATTAGCAAAGCTATTGTCTCAGAGTGTGCACAACAACTAGGTGGTGATGAAGCTTTTTGGGGAGTAATTGACTCCTATTACGCTAAAAACCTCAGTAACCAGTAAAGAAACGTGTTATTATTCCTTGATGTCCAACAAAGGTACACTTTTTATTGTTGCAACGCCTATAGGGAATATGAAAGATTTCACTAAACGTGCAGTAGAGGTCTTAAAGGACGTTGATCTCATACTATCTGAGGACACTCGTGAAACAAAGAAATTACTCGACTCCTATAATTTAACAACAGATCAGATATCCTATAGGGATCAAAACCATAAAAAGGTTTTTCCTAGAATACTTGATTTATTATCAATTGGTAAGGATTTAGCGCTTGTTTCTGATAGTGGCACCCCTCTGATTTCTGACCCAGGCTTTAAGTTAGTGCAAGAAGTTATTAGAGCTGATTACGAAGTAGTAACCATTCCTGGACCCTCAGCAGTTATTTCTGCATTAAGTATTTCAGGGCTACCTACAGATAAATTCGTTTTTCTCGGATTTTTACCTAAGGGTAGGGGACAGAGAGCTAAAATTCTTAAAGAGTATGGAAAATTAGATGCCACCCTAGTTATATATGAATCCCCTCATAGATTAGAAAAGATCTTAAAAGATATTTCAGATTCTTTAGGAAATAGATACGTCGCTTTATGTGGCGAATTAACAAAAATGCATGAGAAGTGCATCCGTGGATTTGCAGACGATCTTCTAGATATGACAACTGGTCATAGGGGCGAATATGTCGTTTTGATTGCCAAGGAAGGATATCACTTAGATGTCTGACAAAATCTTTATTGAAGAAACAAAGACACTTTCCACAGTTGTATCAAAGGTAAAGGATGCTAGAGCTTCCTTGGAAGAGGCAATGAAATCCTTGGGCGCTTTTAACTTAGATAAGCTAAAAGAGCTTAGAGAAAACCCCACTACCAACGCTGCTGATTTCCAACAGTTTTTAAATATGTTGGATACAAAGAATGCAGTTTTTAATATTCCTGATAAATATAAGAAACTTGAAGAGCTGGACTACCTAGGGAAGGAGCCCTATTTTTCAAGAATAGATTTAACAGATCCTAATACTTCTGAAGAAGAAACTCACTACATTGGAAAGTTTGGCTATACAGAAGGTAAAACCCCAGTAATTATTGACTGGAGAGCCAAGGTTGCTTCTCTCTATTATAAGTATAGATTTCCTCAGAAGGAGGTCTCATATCAAAGTCCCAAGGGAACAATAACAAAGGACTTGGTACTAAAGAGAACCTTTGAGATTGATAATGGAGAGCTTCTTAAGTACTACAACAACGACATAAAGTTAGACGAAAATGAAATCATCGTAGATAAGATTTCAGATAGAACCGGGGGTGTGCTAGAAGACATTATTGAAACAATTCAAGCAGGCCAGCATGAAATAATTGAAGCAGATCCTAGAAGGGTTTGTATTGTTCAAGGAACTGTTGGAAGTGGTAAGAGTACTGTAGCTATTCACAAGCTTTCTTATATATTTTTTAACTTTTCAGAAATTGTTAGACCTCAAAGATCGATACTAATTGCAAAGAGTCAGATACTTGTAGGGTATCTTTCTACCCTTTTTCCAAAACTAGGCATATTTGATATCAATTATGGGACTATCCGAGATGTTATGTACAAGATTCTTTTTTCAGAAAAGATCTCTACTGATTTTGATTTGAGTTCAAGTTCTGATATTTCTGACTTTTCGATGGAGGATGTAAGAAGTTTAGCAGCAAGGGTTGATGAAGTGCATGCTGAATTAAGCGCAAAGCTTAACGCAATATTTGCCAGCGAAGAAACCGAAAGCTTTGGTGGCTATGTTTATGACAAGTCTCTTCCAGCTCGCCAAAACTTCACCGAGGCAATACAAGACTTAGAAGAGGAAAGAAAGTTTCAGCAGGAATTTGTAAAAGATCGGCCAAACAATGATCGCTCCAAGCTTTTTCAACAGAACATAAAGACTATAAAAAAGATCATTAGAAGGCTTTCTGCAATAAGAAGCGGTATTAGATCAGATGCCATAAGTAAACTAACAAAGGAGTACAAGCTTCGTGATTCCGGAGAATTTGGATATCTTCAAGCGCTTATCTATATCTATATCTATGCTGAACTAATTGGCTTTTCAAAATTTGAACCTTATGAATACTGTGTAATCGATGAGGGACAAGACTTTAGCGCCTTGGAGTATTTTGTCCTTAATAAGTTGGTTCAAAATGGGAGGTTCTGTATATTGGGAGACCTTAATCAATCTTATGCTGCAGAAGGCTTGAGTGCCTGGGAAGAGATATTTGAAGTAGTAAAAGGGTCAAAAGATGCCCACACCTTTGCTTTAGAGACTAACTATAGAAGTACAAAACCAATCATAGATTATGCAAATTCAATTTTGAGTCCTTATACAGACAAGTATCTTCCAATACCTATTAATAGAATAGGGCCTGATCCGGTTCACATGAGTTTTAAGGAGAATAACGACGTTATGAGGGCTTTTGAAACAGAACTAAGAATAGATTTGGAAAGTTTGGATAAAAGCGTTGGAATTATTTGTTTAACAGATGATTATTACGATCAGGTAGACAAAATCTTAGATAAATTGGATATTCCTGAGGATAAATTGGTTAAGCTTCAGGAAACAGACAAAATAGTTTATTTACCTAGAGCTGTATATCTAACACATTTCGATAACTGTAAGGGTTTAGAATTTGGTAAAGTATATGTAGTTGGTCTTAACCCTGGAGAGATAGATTCCTTCAGTGATGCCAAAAAAGCATTCGTAGCTGTTACGCGTGCTATGAATGAATTATCTATCTATTATGAAGAAGCTTAAAAGATTCATTAAAGTTAAAAATATCCCCATCATGTTTCTCATCTTTGTGACCTTATGGTTGCGTTTAGCAAATCTTGGTTACTCAGACTATCAAGGTGATGAGATAAAGGCTTTATTACGCCCTGCTGACGGTCAAAGTGTCTCGGAGTTTCTTCTTGATCAAAGAAAAGGCCCCGTACAATTTTTAATTACTTACACTCTAGGTTTTATTGATCCAACATTTCTTAATCAATTTCTATTCAGACTTCCCTTTGCGCTAGCTGGAATCATCTCCGTTTATCTTTTTTACAAACTTTTGAAATACCACTTTAACGATAAGGTAGCACTGTATGGTTCACTTTTCTTTTCTCTAAACGGAATTCTTGTAGCATTCTCACGAATTGTTCAGTACCAAACAGTAACTATAATGTTTTATCTTTTAGCGCTCTACTTTTTCACGTTGGCGTTAAAGGTAAAGGCGTGGTCAGTAAAGGGGCTCTACCTTGGAATGATTGCTTGGGCAGTTTCTATTCTTGCGCACTTTGATGGCGGCTTTATAGCACCTTTTGCATTCTATATCTTTTTTAGATGGTTTAAGGAGGTTGATCTTCCAAAGAAAGAGAAGATTACGCATTTTATTTTTTCAGGGTTGCTGGCAGGTGCCATATTGGGAAGTTTCTTTGTTCCGTACATGAACAACATTTCTGAGGCAACAGAAGACTATTGGTTAAACAGGGTTGTAGACACTGGTGCCAAGATTTCAAGTTCGATTGTTACCTATAAGGCATATAACCCGATGTATATCTTTTATGCATTTGTAGGATTTGTAGCTTTATCCATTGCAAAGATAAAAAAGAATTGGTCCCTAGTACTTTGGGCAGCATTCCCTCTCTTTATCTGGGAAGTGGTAACTGATGTTCCTGGAACCCATATCTACAATTATTTAATACCACTTTTTGGCTTAGCCGGCTTTGGGGTAACAGTTCTTGAAGATCTTTTATCAAAATATATAAAGAAGTACTCCTGCCACTTAAGTTATCTAGGATTATCTGTTTTGTTTGTATTTGCCTTTTGCTTATCAAATAGGGTCTTTGTTGATCACTCTGTTGAATATCCATGGGAAGAAGAAACGTTTATGTTTAGGACTATGAGAAAACCAAACCCAATATTCCATCTTAGCCTCTTTGGCTTCCCTTATAACAGAGGTTGGGAAGAGATTCAGACCTTTGTGTCCGAGAACAACAATGGTGCTTTTTCTACAAATGAAAGACCTTCTATCCCAAGGTTCTATATAGGTCTACCAAAGGCTACGGATAAGGCAGGACCATATGTTTCCATAGTAAACCCACAAAGCTTTGCTGCGGAGCTTCTACAGTCAAAGGCAAAGTACTGGGGATCACAGTATGAGCCGGATAGAATAATATATAGAGATGGTGAAATTGTTGCTAGAATCTATATGATGATACCTGGGCAATTGGAGGATGTTCGAAACGCAGGTTATTAGATATAATCGGAACTTATGACTAAGAAAAAATTAATTATTGGAATAATCGTTTTAGCAGGAATTGGCTTCTTCATATATGGAAAGTCAAAGGGTTCTGTTGCAGTTGTTTCAAGGGTTTCAATAGAAGAAATACAAATTCAAAGAACCGTATCAGCTAGCGGAGCTGTTACATCAGTTAATGAATCCAACCTAGCACTTCCCGCAACAGGTCAGCTTCAATACCTAGCCATTGAAAAGGGAGACACTGTAACAAAGGGTCAGCTGTTAGCAAATATCTATAATTACGATTCCTCACAAACTGCGGAATCTCTAAGAACTTCACGGGATATCGCAGAGCGTGATATTCAGATCTATGAAGAGAACTATATAGACAACTGGGGATCCATTGGTGGAGAGGATGAGTTTAATCTTAACGTTAAAAGATTAAAGCAAATCCTT
>Ga0233430_1002468_pt1 | contig 21352 bp, 12 predicted proteins | sample SI_118_April2016_2_FD_179883 | JGI IMG/M metagenome (GOLD analysis project Ga0233430, IMG submission 179883) | Seawater microbial communities from Saanich Inlet, British Columbia, Canada - SI_118_April2016_150_MG | ecosystem: Environmental > Aquatic > Marine > Inlet | place: Canada: British... | reverse complement strand
ATTTTAGCATCACAGACAAACTAAACAATATTCATAATATCAATATATTATAAATCCTTTAGTAAAAGGTTGTGATCGGATTCCATAATCAGAATCCCCATCTTTTTAAGAGATTGTGATACCTGTGTCAACTCTTCACTTTGTTTTACATGGATATCATTCACACCCCATTTATCTAGGCTATCAATTACATACTGAATGGTATAATTATTAATATCCTGTGCAGGTTGCCAGTTGGTATCATTTTTATCGGTGACAATCGCAACAATAAGACAGCATGTTGACAAATTGCTAATGATAGAGTTCACCAGTCTGACAGGGATCTCCAACTCGTTTGATAATTCCTGAATATTCCGAGAAATTTCACCATCAGAATAATGTTTGACGATTCTGTGCATTACCATTAAGGTTAAAAGGCGATTGTATTCTGGGCTGATATTTGTGCAGTCACGGGCAAATTCATAAGCATCAACATTTTGATGGGCATATGAAATTTCGACTCCAAATAACAGAATGAGCCAGCTAATCTGAAGCCAAACTATAAAAAGCGGGATTGCCGCAAAACTTCCATAAATGGCATTGTACTTTGCTACCCCTATCTGAAATTCAATATAACCCCATTGAGTTGCCTGGTAGATGCTTCCAGCTATTATTCCAGCAATTAATCCTGATCGGAACCTTACCCTGATATTGGGTATGAAAATAATGACGAATGAAAATAATATCCACATTAAGGCATACGGTAATAAATGCATAATTCCATTGGCAAGCGGATTTATAAAAAAGAAGATAGAATCCTCAACGGTGAAAATTCTTAACTGAGTTGAAATAAATACAGCCATGCTTGAAATCAAAACAAAGGCAGGTCCTATTAACAATATTGTTATATAGTCGTTAAATTTTTTACCGATATTTCTAGATTTATTTACCTGCCAGATTTGATTAAATGAGTTCTCTATGTTTTTAATTAAACTTATAATAATCCATAGCAGGAAGATCACACCTATGATGGCTACGGTTTCACCCTGCGTTTTATGAAGGAGTTGTATTGCATATTCCATAACTGGTGTAAGGATCTCTTTTTGGGCAGGGAAATTATCAAGTATCTGTTGGTGTAGAAGATTTTGAACTCCAAAACCTTTAGCAATTCCAAAAGCGATAGCAAGTATGGGGATTATGGAAAGAATTGAATAATACGTTAGGGCCGAAGCTTTTGATGAGCACTGATCTTTTCTTAGCCTGTGAAATGCTAGAAGTAGAATTCGAAGCTGTTTGAGAAAAAAGGACCTTGTATCGGAGAGATTGGCGATACGAATATTCCATATATCCGATTTAAAAAAATGAAATATTCTATTTAGTTTAACCATCATTTAATAAAAGATATTCTATTTATAAATTAGGATAGAAAGCGCTTGGTGCACGAGAGAAATATTGACGTTAAATCAAACGTTCAATACATCCCAACCTGCATAAAACAAGAACGCCCCGGGGTTTCCGAGGCGTTCTTGTATAAAGAGTATTAAGTAGATCTATTTAAGAAGCATTACTTTCTGAGTTCTTACTTCTGATCCCATTGCGGAGCGCACAAAGTACATTCCACTTGGGATATTACCAGCATTCCATGTGATATCATAAGACCCGGCGGTCATGTGATTATCAACAAGTGTTTCAACTAACTGACCAACAACATTATATACCTGGATGGATACTATTCCATCAGAAGGTAGATCTAATGTGAGATGGGTTGTTGGGTTGAATGGATTTGGATATGCCTGACCCAGATTGAAGTCCATTGGTATTTCAAGATTTACATCAATCATACCGTCTGTGTTTGCCGCTAGAGCTTCAACAATTTCAAATTCACCGGTATAGGTGAACAAAACATCAGTTTGCGAATCAATGATTAGCAATCTGGTAGTATTGTCTGAAGTAACATAATCAGCAAACCATGCATCAGATAGATTGATTGAGAAATCTTCATCATGACTCAAGGTCATCTGAACACCATAGACAAAACCATTGGCATTAATTCTCAACTCATCATCGACTCTCATGAACGATGCAGAATCTGCATTGTCTGATCTTGATGGTGGATTAAGAATGATTGCAACGATCTGAACAATATCAAGAACATTTACAAGGCCGTCACCGGTGTAATCTGCATAGAAGAGTTCACATTCTGTGAGTTCCACACCATTTAGAATTACAGCAACGATTTGAACAATATCAAGGACATTGATCTGACCATCACAGGTAAAGTCACCAGGTTCGCAGTCACAGCCACCGGCACATGCTTGATCAGACATATCTGATTCGTTGTCACCAATTGAGCCATCATCAGCTGTTACATAAAAACAACCCTCAGATTGTCCCATAACTTCAAAGCTTAACTGGTTGGTTGAACCGATCCAGACGATTTCTCTGCTTTCAGTTAATGGGAACTGACCATTTTGGATCATCTCGATTGGAGTCAATTCAAGTTCAATAGCTTCATCACCTTTTTCCCATGTAGGCAGGCTAATGTAGTCATTCTGACCTACGGAAAATGTTCCATCGGCAGTATTGAAACTTACTGATTCGGCAGCTTCAAATTCACCACCACCGGCAAGCCATACATCGTTCATGTACAACTCATAGTATCCTTCACCATAGGTGCAACAAATGCCGTCACCATATGAATCAAAGATTGTCCAGGTGTAATTGCCAGAGGCAAGTACATAATCCCATTGATATGCAGTGTCATCCATGAGATCACCGTCGCCGGCTACTAAGGTTTGTGTGTCATCATTCCAGAGTTCCCAGGATGTTTCACCACCATAGCCATCTGTCATTAGCATAACTGAGAGTACATCACCTTCAACATCGGCATAAACATTAAAGTTAGTTACGCCACATTCACGATTTGCATCTTCATTAACATAATTCCAATTCAATTCAGCAATGTCAACACCTGATTTCTCTGCTTCATAAGCCATAGCTTCAGCAGGATCAACAGGTTCAAATGCTAGAGCAGCTGATTCCCAGACATTAAGTTCGTAGTTTCCTTCATTTCCACCAAATCCATCAACAACGATGAAATATGTACCTGGATCGAGGTAGGCATTCTCAATAAGACTTGGAGTATAAGGTGCAGGACTTTCAGGACATGATCCAAATGGACCATCATCATCATAGAATCCTGTTGTAAATCCGGCACAGGTTTCATCAGCTGTGAAGATTTCAAGTTTAGTATCATAATCAGTAAGATCACTGCAGAGATCAACCGTAATTGTCGTTGCAGAGTATAATGTCAGGGCATATGCCACATCGGCACCTTGGCTACCTGAAACTAACCAGTCATCACTCATACCAACATTTGAACCGACATCACTGAATGGCAATTCGCCAATTGAATAGTCAGCACAATCATTTGGCTCAGGTGGTTCATAGTCTGGATAATCCCATGAAACCGTTACCATATTTTCAACATCATCACCGTCAGCAACTACATTAGATGGAGGATCGTATTCACAGACCGGTGGTCCTGCGATTAGTGCACAGGCTGCTTCTGAAGGATCGGATTCTTCAAAAAACGCATCTTCAGCAGCTGAAACAGTACCACATACTTCTACTCCTTCAAACAATAGAAAATCAAAGCCAACTACATCTAAGAACATATCAGATGTAGAAAATTCATAATCAACACCATCATAGGTGAATCTTAGAATATAGAATATATCACGATTTACATTGTTAGATTGGAAACGTCCATCAGCAAGATTAAACTGTGCCCGTGGTTGTTGAGGATTATATGGTCGTATGTCATTGGAGTATGTAATAGTCTGGATTAATTCGATACCTGACATATCATAACTTGCTTGACCTTTTTCACCAATGATTGGTGAAGATAAAGACCACTCAGAACTTCCCAGTAGAAATCCACCAACGGTAAACTCGTGAGTCATACCACTAGCAAAATCACAACCAACACCAGGTCCACCACCAACTAATACGCCATCGACGTCTAATTGATAATAACCATCATCAGAACAGTAGATTCCATCACCAAATGAATCCCATACATTAAATGTATAAGTTCCTGGTTCGAGTGCTAAGTCCCATGTGTATAATGTGAAATCTACTAAAGTACCTGCTTCGATACCGTCTACATAATTTCCGGCAGAATCATAAACGTCCCAGGAAGTTTCTTCTGCCCAGCTGTCACTCATAATAGTAACTGTAACGCCCATATCGCCACCACCCATGCAAGCCATATACTCGTCTTCACATAAATCGTCCCATTCAACTTCACAGCAGAATGGATCGTCTTCAATAACGGTTAAGTAGCAATCATCATCATATGGTGCTTCTGCACATTCTATTTGATCACCATCTTCCCAAGTCCAACCAATAAATGATTCATTTGTCATTTCATCGAACCATGAATCAGCCATAACATTTACAGGCGTTGAAGGAATTTCAAAAACAGGTCCAGCACAAACTGGATCAGTTGGTAGTGATTCATTCCAGTTATCAGGATAACCATCAGTTGCAGTTACAATGAAACACTCTACATCGGCACTACCGACATACTCATAATATGGATAAATCGTTGAAGCAATATATGTCCAGTTACGGTTTGAAGGCATATAACCTTCTGCAGGTTCTTTATAGCCTGGGTTTGAGTCACCATCACAATCACCAAGATCCCAATCGTATTCTTCACAATTTAAAACAATACCAAAAGTACCATCATCACAATAGCCATCACCTATCCATGATAAGAAACCTTCATCAAAACATTCACCAATACAATCCATGAATTGTCCTGGAGGGCAGTCACCTTCTTCAGTTTCAAGATATACGTTGAACATAGTGACAGCACATTCTCTGTCAGCATTCTGATATTCATCAACGTCCTCTTTGACTGGCTGATCTTCTTCAGAAAGAACAGGTAATCCGCTATAGACTTCAAGAGTATAATTTCCTTCGTTTCCAGAATAACCATCTACGATTATGTATAATGTGCCATAATCCATTACTGTCAGACCAAGATCAGATCTGAAAGGAGATCCTTCTGAGTTGGAGCATGAATCATCAGTGCAACCTAAGAGTATGCCGTCGCCATCATAGACATAGATTTTTGTATCGTAATCAGATTCACAAATATCAAATGTCCAGTCACCTGGTTCAGCATCCCACATATACACAACATCAGCAGATGTACTTCCAGAATAAGGGCATTCCTCATCATAGTCATCCATAAATCCAAGAGTTGTACCTGTGGCATAGAATGGCACCTGATCAACAATAAATGGATTCCCCATTGTTTCACCAAGAACCATGCTTGGATCGACATAATCAGGATGGGTCCATTCAAGAATTACTGAAGAACTTGTACCCATTGCAGTTAAATTCTCTGGAGCAACATAATCACAAATTTCTGGTGCACCTGATTGGGCGCATGCTTCGTTTGAAAGATCAGATTCCTGTCCCCAGTCATTTGTTGCAGTGACTACACCACAAACATCAGACCAATTCTCGAATCCAATAATATCAATAAACATATCAGCAGTCGTAAAGGCGTAATCATCACCATCATAGGTGAAGTATAGTGTGAAGGCTGTGTCACGATTGACATTTCTTGACTGTTGAGTTGTTCCATCGGCAAGATTAAATACAGCACGTGGCTGGTAGATAAATGGTTTTGCTTCATTCTGGTAGGTGATCGTCTGAATCGAGTCATATTCTGACATATCATAATTGGTCTGTCCTTTTTCAACATTTACTGGTGACGATGGACTCCATTCAGAACTACTCAGAAGTACTCCACCAACTGTAAATGTATGACTTTCCATTTCTCCAAATTCTCCACCGGCAGCTATTAATCCACCATCGACTAACAATTCGTAGTAGCCTTCTCCATAGAAACAGCAAATCCCGTCCCATGCACCATCATATATAGTAAATGTATAAGTACCTGGGTCAAGTGTGAGAGTCCAACTATACATGGTAGCTGAGTCAACAAGCGAACCACCTGCGATTCCGTCAACATAGTTTCCATCCGAATCAACAATATCCCATGAAGTTTCATCAGGATAATTATCTGTAAGAATATTAATTGTCACATCCATAGCATCACCGGCACAGTCGCCACCATCATTTTCAAATTCAGGACAATCTAAATAATATCCCCAGGTGCCGTCATCACAGAAGAAATCTCCGACATAATCCCAGGCAGTAACTTCATCAACACAATAGAGTTCACAGTCATAGACCATGCCTTCGCCACATGATTCGCCAATTACGGGTTCACCGTCAGACCAATCCCAGGTCCAAGTAATACCAGATACATAATCGACAACATCATAAAATCCTTCAGCCATTACATTTTCAGGGGCTGCAGGAGGATCACCGAGGAACATAGCGCAATCAGTATTGGAAGGAATTGATGGTCCTTCAGGATCATTATCGGCTCTTACATAATAGCAATAATCGACAAATTCTTCATATTCAAAAGCGTCAGCATAAGAATAGACACCAGCACCAACCCAGTCAATCCAATCACCATCACGATAAATATCAAAACCGACCAGTTCGCGGTTTGTTAGGAATTCAAAAGCTGGAGTTTCTAAGGCGTTTTCATTGAACAATTCACCATTGTGAATTGATGTTGAATTATTTCCTTCACCAAGAATTGAAGGTGGTATTTCATTATGATAGGAAATTTCTTCGTTGACATAATCGCCACCGACCCATGCAGTAAACATATAGTCACCGCCATAACCATTAAAATCACCAGTATACCAACTACCAGTGTCTAATGTATACATATTATCAGGGAAATCTACAGCGCCATCAATACCAAATCCTTCAGCATCACCTTCAATTGACCAGTTACCAGCATGTGAAGCAATCACATAGAATGAACCTGCCATACCAGTATATCCTGGATAGACTGTAGCCCAGCCATCAACTGCAGTAACATATTCATCATGAAGCATATTTCCAGGTAGACCACCATTATCATCAAATACCATAACACGGACTGGACCATGTGTATCATTTGGCCATGGCCAATACATATCACCTTCAGAAAGAATTTTTACTGAAGCGGCAGTTATATCATAAACACCAGCTACATCAAATCTGACACCATGGGCAAACCCAGCATCATAATTATCATAGTAATAGAAAGCATTTTGAAGTATATCATCATGATATTGAATGATCGGAGGTACTTCAGCAGGATCATGCCAGGCAACATCAACAACAGCGCCATTGGCATCAGCTGTCAAACCCCATGGGCCATCCAGATATACGCAACTGCCATCATCAACGGTAGCCTCTGGATCATAATTTGATGCGGTCCAATCCATGCAACCAAGGGTTACAGGTCCAATCCAAACTTCCCAAGTTCCGAAACTACCATCAACTGTTCCAGTGAATAGAAGATTTCCAAAGGCATCCTGGAATTCAAACCATCCGCCGTTCCAACCGTCACCATAGCTATCATAACCATTAAATGTATAAAAGCCATCAGGGAGACAATAGTCATAACTATATGAAGAGTTATTTACATACCCACCAGCATAAGCATCAACTAAATTACCATCAGGATCATAGAAGTCCCAGGAAATTTCACCAGCCCAAGACACTGTATTAATCCATAAAGTAACAGCATTGCCTTCACAGTCATATACACAACTACCATCATCAACTGTAGCTTCTGGATTATAATTTAATGCCTCTGGATCGGTACAACCATATATAGGTGGATCTACACCAAAATCAAATGGTCCACTGTAAGGTGCTCCGCCAGATAACAGCAGATTTCCAGCTAGGTCCCATAATTCCCATGAAACTTCAGATTGCCAGCTACCATAATCGCAGATTACCGTGTAGTTGCCATCTTCTAAACAAAAAGCAGCTTGTTCGTAACTTCCATCACCACCATCTAAAGATTCAGTGAAAACTAAATTACCAGCAGCATCCCATATTTCCCACCAGTTGCCATTCCAGGTATCGCCAAATGAATCATACATATCTAATAAAAGATCTGTGCATCCACCACCGCCACCAGGCACTGTGAATGGAGCGCTTTCTCCATAGCCAAAATCGCATCCGATATCCGGACCACCGGCAAGAGTTCCACCATCAAAAATTAATTCGTAATAACCTTCCCAGCAATATATACCATCGCCCCAGTCATCATAAATATTGAACACATAATCACCGTCAGGTAGACAGAATATTTCTTCGTAAGTTTCACCAGAACCAGGTCCACCAGCTGCAAGGACATTGCCAGCACCATCGGTTAAATCCCATGAGGTTTCACTAGCATAGCTGTCATAATCAATAAATAAGGTTACCTCATTATCTGTGCAACCAGTATCGGTTTGCCACACACTAAGAGCATAATCACCGTATCCTGAAGAAAATCCAGATACAACTACATAGTATGTACCAGCTCCCAGACTGAGATCGGGAATTTCAGATTGGAGACCGCAGAAATCATCATTGCCTTCAACTAATGCACCAGTGTCATCCAAAATGAGAAGATAAGTATCATATGAAGAACCACAAAGACTGAAGTTATAAACACCGCCATCTGCATCAAACTGATATACAACGTCTGGAGCAGTCATATTATGATAGTCTGCATTGAAGCCTTCTGTAGATCCGTTATCATTAAATGGTAATGCACCAACAAAAAATGGATCGTCAATGGTATCACCAGTCAAAACTGGATCACCACCTGGGGTATCAGTGACCAAAACATTGTCAATTGCCCACCACCAGTCCCAGCCAGGCTGAACAGAAACAAAACGTACCATGACGCCGTCACTGCCTGCTGCATTTGGAAGTTCATGTACTTCATGGGTATTTCTTACATCAGTAACATCAAATGTCAATACATTTGTCCAAGTCCCGCCGAAGTCTGTTGAATAATCAACATAAGCAAAATCTTCAGTATCGATTGCATTCCAATCATTATCAAATTCAAGCCAAACTTCTGACGCACTTAAGCAATCCAAATCAATCGTAGTTGCAGTGGTATAAACCATGGTTGAACCGCCACAATTATCTGAATCAGCAGCTAAAACACCACCACCGGCAGTTTCAGGGAGAGTATAACTATTAGGCCATGGTTCATAGAAGTTTTCCCAAACACAGTCACCACCATCATTTGTAATTGTCCACTGACCAGTTCCTGTTTCGAAATCATCGAAGAAATAGTTTGTTCTATTTTGGAAAATAATCGGTTCACTATTTTCATCATAGTTTACTGGAACCCTACTGGTGAAGACATCTTGAGCAAGCATGGCAACATTATTAAGTCCAAGGTTTTTGGAAGTCAAAATAACCTGTACCAATTCATCTGTTTCCATTTCAATAAGAGCGACCTTATCAAGAGCATTCAATTCTGCTTCACTCATTTGTTGAATGATATGTATCGATGAATTTTGATAATATTCATTTTTTGCTTCTATCAGCTCAGCCATCTCTTTCAGAGCAGCTCTGGATTGTTGCTCTTTTAAGAGAAGAGTTTTTTCCATATCGTAATTATCCGATGTGGGGTCTAAACTCTGGAGCATTTGTGTAATCTGAGCATCACTCATATTTGGGTCTATTGCAAAATCATTTGCTGCAAATGAAAAGCTGCAATAAGCCAAAACAAGAATCCCAGAAAAGAATTGTAGGTATTTTCTCATTTATTTCTCCGTTGTTTGTTTGTTAATACAAAATTAGATACGGGTTGGAATCACTCTACCAAAAGACAAGCGTTGGGTTGTGGATATATGATAAATATTTAAAAATTCCGCACCGTGGAACTATCGAATATACTATACAGCATAAATAAGACACAGCATTTTTTTATAATTATGGGAACATTTTGTTACAATTGCGTGCAAATTGAAACATTTTTTAAATGCGACAGAACTGTCATGTTTTGATTTTTCTATAAACCACCTATTGCATCTAAAAAATATAAATATAGAGTTATTCTAATATTACTCGGTAATCTCCTGCCCCAATTCCAATTTAAATCGCCGTCTTAGAAGTCCTGAAAACAGATAAAATAAGGGTGTGTCTATGAGGGCAATGAGCACTTTGAAAAGGAAGCCGTTAACTAGTAGAATGCCAAATCTGCTCCACCCAATTACACCAAAAGAACAGAGAAGAAGTAGAACGGCGGATGTATCGACGAGTTGAGACAAGATAGTTGAGCCATTATTACGTAACCACAGATGTTTGCCATGGGTGAGTTTTTTCCAAAAATGGAAAATTCGTATATCGATAAACTGGGCTGTTAGATAGGCCGCCATGGAAGCAAATATTGCTGGGCCAAATAGTCCAAAAACTTTGTGGAAAGTGTCATTGTCAACTGGTGACCAGGAGGTAGCCGTAGCCAAATCTGCAATAAAAATTACCCCCATGATAAACATGCTGGCAATAAAACCGGAAAGGACAATCTGGTCGGCTTTTTTTCTACCATAAATTTCACAAATAATATCTGTCACCAGGAATGTGATCGGATATGGTAGAATACCCACTGATATTTCAAATGTATAATTCCCATAAAATGGTAACCATGTTGTCCAGATGAAAAATTTTTGAAAAATAAGATTTGAACAAACCAGAGAAGAGATAAAGATACCGCCTAGTATAAGATATAATCTATCTGCAAAGATTCGTGTTTTGCCATCCATATAATATCCTTTATTGTGGTGAAAAATGAGTCAATATATTAGTTGGGGAACGTTGAAAGTATAAAGTATAAAGTTCACTTCGGCTGCCAACCAGCCCTGAAGAACTGGTCTGAGGAGCCTTTGGATAAGCGATTCTCTATTCTGTGTGTCTGTATGCAATTCGCTTTTTACTTTCCTGCCTGCGGCAGGCAGGTAATTTTTCACTCTATTCTGATTGCTGGGTAGATTTAAATTTCACATCCTAATTCACCATGAAAAATATTTATTGTGACATATCAGCAACCACACCATTGTCGGTTGAGGTAGCAGAATATATGCATCAGATCCAGATGAATGTCTTTGGAAATCCATCGAGTATTCATCGTTTTGGGCAGGAATCAAAAGCCATTCTGGAGAAATCCCGTCGACAAATATCGGCATCATTGAACTGTTCACCGGGAGAAATATATTTTACTGGTTGCGGATCTGAATCCAATAATATGGCTCTGCAGGCTTTGATCAAACCCGGTGATCATGTGGTATCTTCATCCTATGAACATCCTGCGATTCTAAAAACATTAGATTACCTGGAGTCAAATTCTGTATCGGTATCCAAAATTAAACCGGATTCTAATGGAATTGTAACCTTTCAATCTGTTAAAACGGCAATCAATAAAAATACTCGATTAGTGTCCATCATGTTTGTAAATAATGAAGTAGGGACGATTAATCCAATTGAAGAATTTTCATATTTTTGCCGGGATAACAATATCCTTTTTCATACTGATGCAGTGCAGGCATTTGGGAAAATCCCAATTGATCTGGCTGAGATACCAGTTGATCTGTTAAGTATGTCCGCTCACAAATTATATGGTCCAAAAGGAGTGGGTGCTTTATTTATTCGCAATGGGACGGGGATCGATCCCATTTTATTCGGCGGTGGACAAGAAAAAAATCTTCGACCTGGTACGGAGAATATTCCAGGTATTGCCGCATTTGGGTTGGCGGCAGAATTATCACAACAGAATTTGAGTGACTCGACACATCAGATAGAAAACCTTACCGATCATTTCCTTGATTTACTAAAAGAAAATGGGTTGAATTTCTCTCAAAATGGTAAGAACACTATCCCCGGAGTATTAAATCTCACCTTCCCAAATGTAGATGCCCAAACTTTTGTTATGAGTCTGGATATGGCAGGTGTGGCTGTTTCAGCCGGATCAGCCTGTTCCGCAGGTACGGTTAAAGTATCAGGAACGTTAATTGAGATGGGCCTCGATCGTGAAGCGGCAGCCAGCAGTATCAGAATTTCTTTTGGCAAATATCATACATTAAAGGATATTGAATATGTTGCTGGACAAATCAGTAACATCGTCTCAAAAAGACAGGGCATCAATGGCTAAAAAAGTAATGGTTGCTATGTCCGGTGGCGTAGATAGTTCTGTTGCCATGCTAAAAATAATCGAAATGGGTTATGATGCCTTTGGTGTTACAATGAAGCTGTGGGATTATCAATCCGCCGGTGGAAATATCAGCCGCGATAATAGCTGTTGCTCAGTTGAAGAAATAAATGGCGCAAAATTGGTATGTGATCGTTTAGGAGTCCCCCACTACACAATAGATTTCATGGATACATTTAAAGAATCTGTCATTGACGATTTCGCCCGCGAGTATTTTTCGGGCCGTACTCCTAACCCTTGTGTACGCTGCAATTCATTTGTAAAATGGGATGCATTTCTTAAACAGGCTGAGCTCCTTGGTGCTGATCTCATAGCAACCGGTCATTATGCTCAAATTGAATATCAAGATGGAGAGCCCATCCTCAAAAAAGGCGTTGACCCAGTTAAAGATCAAGCATATGTTCTCTGGGGTATACCAAGGGAATCGATGCATCAAACCTTGTTGCCGCTAGGGGGCCTGAATAAATCAGAAGTACGGAAAATCGCCGCTGACAATGATTTGGCAACGGCAACTACGCCAGAAAGTATGGAAATTTGCTTTGTTGCAGATGGAAATTATAAACGCTTCCTCAGTGATTATTCACCAGATCAGTATAAGGGAGTTGGTGAAGGCAATGTTGTTGAAAACGGTAAAGTTGTTGGTACACATCCAGGATATACTCATTTTACCATCGGTCAGAGAAAAGGCATTGGTGTATCAATGCCGGATCCCAAATATGTCCAAAAAATCAGCGCTGAAACAAATACTATCACTATTGGAGGGAAGGATGGCCTCTATTCACAATCATGCAAGGTGAGCAATATAAACTGGCTGATAAAAGATATCTCGTTTCCCAAAAAAGCAGAAGTTCAAATCCGCTATAATTCTAAAGTATCAAAAGCAACAATATTAATGGATGAGAAATGGGATTGTCATATTGAATTTGAAACACCACAAATGTCTATTACACCTGGTCAATCCATCGTATTTTATGATGATATCAATACCGATATCGTTCTCGGAGGAGGAATAATTGAAAAAAGTTTCTGATCCAGCCCTGGCCACTATCATTCTGGCTGCCGGTAAAGGTACGCGAATGAAATCCGATGCTCCAAAAGTAATTCATAAGCTGGCAGGATTGCCAATGGTGACACGAGTTGTTCGGTTAAGCGAGGCTATTGGTTCTGTTAAAACAGTTGTTATAATCGGTTATAAATACCAGATGGTCATGGATGCATTAGTCGATGAAAAGGTTGAATATGCTATACAAAAAGATCAGTTGGGTACTGGTCATGCTGTGGAACAGGCAAGAGATAACCTAAAAAACTTCAATGGCAATGTTCTTATTTTATCCGGTGATGTGCCACTCCTTTCAAAATCAACGCTACTGAATCTCCTTTATACACATTCACGAAGTGAGGCTGATGCAACGATTCTTTCAGCAGATGTGGATGACCCAACAGGATACGGAAGAGTAATTCGCCAGACTGATAATACACTTGATAAGATTGTAGAACATAAAGATGCCAGCGATGCTCAGCGTCTAATTTCTGAGATTAATGCCGGCATCTATATAATAAATTCTGAAACTTTATTCGAGTTGTTGCCTAAGGTGAAAAATAAAAATGCTCAGCAGGAATACTACCTGCCAGATGTTTTACCGATGATTTTGTCAAAAAAAGGCAAAGTATCTATTGAAAAAACCGAAAATTCTCACGAAATTCTAGGTGTGAATACTGTCAAACAATTAGAGGAACTCAATGAAATATTTAAAAAGCAAAATGAGAAATAGATTTTATTTTCTTACAATAATGCTTCTTTCCCCTCTTATTTGCCAGGGAATTTCCAGCAGATTACCTGAAATTGGCACACCGGGAGATACTCCATCTTTCACAAACTCAATATTGAATCCAAGCAAACTTCAGGTTCAACATGGTATTACATTTACCACCAGTATGGGCAATGGCAGTTCTCAATCTGCCGGAATATATTCAAATTATATGACCTATCGTATTTCAGATAAATGGGATGTTCAAACTGGAATCCATCTTATTTCAAGTAGCGGTTCCAATATGTTTGAAAATCCCAATCAACCCAATGTTGATTTTGAAATGGAATTAAATTATCGCCCTTCCGACAATGTCCTGCTGCAATTCGGATTTGCAAAAATCTCCTCAAACAATCTTTACTATAATCATAGATTCAATAATTATTCATTTACCCATTAAGTCATATATCAATGATTTCCAAAATGATTAATCTTATCTATCTAAACCACATCTGTTTGCAGTTCTGACCCCTTGACAAAAAAAAATAAAAGACGTATAAAAAAAAGAAAACCGGCTAAAAGATCATCGTCATTTAATTTCAGAAATATGATGTCAAATGTGATGATGTTTGGTCTTGGCATGATCGTTATTGGATTCATCTGGTCCTTTTTATCAAATTTTGGTATAGAAGGAAAGTTGGATTTTGAAACCACAAAAGATCTATCCACATTGGTAAAACCATCTATCTACGAAGAAAAAACAGGACATATCATCAGGGTTGAAGTCCTCAACGGCTGCGGTGTCAGAAAATTGGCTGCCCTGTATCGGGAGTTTTTAAGAGACCAGGGAATTGATGTTATCCGTTCGAAAAATGCCGATAATTCCGAGTACGAAAAAACAATTATAATCCGCCGCAAAGGGTCACAGGGGATAGCTGAAGAATTATCACGTATCATGGGCTTGGATCCTACAAAAATTGAAACTATATCATCTCCTGATGCTGTAATTGATGCCACAATTATTCTCGGGCAGGATTATGATGATTTAACATCTTTCAAAGAAGCGCTTCATTATAAAGAGCACTAATCTTTTACATGACATTATCTAATTGTTAATTGTTTTCAACAGCAATTTTTAACCACAACTATTTATCCAAATAAAAATAACCTATGAATAAAAAGCGTAAAACTGAACCTGTAGAACAAATATCTAAAAAAGTGGGATCACTCATGCTTGATAAAAAAGCACGGGACATTATCCTTCTTGATGTACGTGAAGTAACTCCGATGACAGATTTTTTTATCCTTTGTACCGCGGAATCACATCCGCAAGCAAGAGCGATTAAAAATCATATCGAAGATGAACTCATAAAAGAAGAGATAAAACCATGGCATATTGAAGGCATTCAAAGCATGGAATGGATCCTCATGGATTATGTTAATATCGTAATAAATGTTTTTAGTCCTGAAGCCCGCGAGTTTTATAATCTTGAACGATTATGGGGTGACGCAATTGTCACAGAAATTTCCGATGAGGGCAAGGAATGATCGAGAAGGTCTCTTTTTTAATAACTGATTCTCTCACCCGCTTAGGGTATAAAATTTCTTCCTTTTCAGTACAGTCACCAAATCGGCCAGAGCAGGGAGATGTTGCTTCAAATGTCGCCTTAACTCTTGCCAAAGAATTGAAAATGTCACCCATGGTTATTGCCGAGACAATAATTGCCGACATACAAGATACCGATGAAAATTTCTTTAGTGAAATTCATGCCGCCAAACCTGGTTTTATCAATTTTAGAATTAATCCTGATTATTATTACAGTCAACTGAAATCCATTTTTACTGAAGCAGACTCATGGGGTAAAAACGATTCAGGTAATGGTAAGAGAGCATTGGTGGAATTTGTCAGTGCTAACCCCACCGGGCCCCTTACTGTCGGTCACGGCCGTGGCGCTGTTCTTGGCGATTGTGTCAGCAGTATTCTGGATTGGAACGGATTTGATGTTCAGCGTGAATACTATTTCAATAATGCTGGCCGGCAAATGAAGATGCTTGGTCTATCTGTTTACAATCGTTATCTCCAAATTTGTGGACAGGAAATTGATTTTCATGAAGACTATTATCAAGGCGATTATATAAAAGATATCGCTGCCACAATTTTTGAGGAAATCGATTCTGCAAATATCGGACAACCTGAAGCACCAATTTTCAGGGATAATGCTGAGAAACTCATCTTTGATGTTATAAAAAAAACGTTGAAGGATATTCACCTGGTTTTTGATTCATTCTTCAATGAGAAGGAACTGTATGATAATGGTTCAATCCAGAAAATCCTCGAAGATCTTAAAGCTCTTGATCTCATATATTCAAAGGATAATGCTACCTGGTTCAAGGGCACAGCCGTTGGTCGTGAAGCGGATAAGGTTTTGGTAAAATCTACTGGAGAACCCACCTATCGTCTCCCTGATATGGCCTATCATAGGGAAAAAATTGAAAGAGGATATGATAAAATTGTCGATGTTTTTGGTGCAGATCATGCCGATGCATATCCAGATGTCCTTGCTGTTTTGGATGTTCTCGGTTTTGATACGGCAAAAATCGAAGTACTGATTCACCAATTTGTAACGATTTATCAGGATGGTGAACAGGTAAAAATGTCCACCCGAAAAGCAAACTTTATTTCGCTTGATCAGCTTATCGAGGATGTGGGTGCTGATGTGGTGAGATATTTTTTTATTATGCGTGGGATGAATACTCATCTGAACTTTGATTTAAATCTGGCCAGAGACCATTCCGATATGAATCCGGTATTTTATCTTCAATATGCCCATGCAAGAGTCTGCAGTATAATGGCAAGGGCAAAAGCCGTTGAAATAAAACTAAATATGGATTCGCCGCTGGGAATCCTGAACAAGGATATTGAATTAAGATTAATCCGCAAGCTACTGGATTTCCCCGTCATCGTGCGCAAGTCCGCCATTAGTCTTGAACCGCAATCGATCGCCACATATTTACAGGAAACGGCATCAATATTTCACAAATTTTATGCTCATGAAAGAGTGATATCAGATGATGCGGAATTAACGGCAGCCAGGATGGTCCTCATTGCCGCCTTCCGGATTGTTATTTTTAATGGACTCTCTCTGCTGGGTCTATCTGCTCCAGAAAAAATGTAATGGATCTCTCCACCGTACTTCCTTCCTATTTTCAATACTTCTTAATTTCATTTTTCTCACTTTTCTCGCTGGTGAACCCCATTGGACTCAGTCCTGTGTACCTGTCAATGGTGGAACATTTTGATGAAAAGGAGAAAAAGAAAGTACTGATAAAAGCAATAATCACTGCCACATCTGTTCTAATAATATTTATGATGATTGGTCGATTAATTTTTACATTTTTTGGTATTACAGTGGATGCCTTTAGAATCGTCGGTGGCATACTTTTTTTTAAAATGGGTATGGGAATGATGGAAGGGAAAATTTCCAGAACAAAATCGACTCCGCAAGAAGAAGAAGAAGCGCAGGATAAAGACGAGATTGCCTTTACACCCATTGGCATCCCCCTAATTGCTGGACCCGGTGCTATTACTTCCGTGATGATTCTATCTTCTGAAGCGACGAATTTTATAGACAAAGCGGTATTTCTCATTACCATAATTATTGTAATGGTGCTTACATACATAATTTTTCTACTTGCGAATAAATTCACCGCCAAGTTTGGGACTGCCGGTCTCAGGGTCATGCAGCGGATTATGGGTCTTATCCTCATGGTTATTGCCGTCCAATTTATTGTCAATGGTTTGACCCCCATTGTCACCGGATGGCTTCGGAGCAGTGGATAAAATTTCCATGGTTTTGAGCATCACGGTAAAAGAATTGGGGAAATTCAACAATTTTATTGGATTCTATAATTAGAATCAACCCATGACTTTAGTCGTGGTTATCAAATATGAAAAAATGTATCACCATTTTAATGGTTTCCACAAGAAAAGACAAATAATTACAATGATTTTTGACGTAAGCAATAATATCAATATTTAATAAATAAGGTATGATATGAAAAATTTTAAACTCATCGGCTATTTTCTTATATTATCCAGCTTCTGTTTCTCACAGGGTACATGGCTGTGGACAGGCAGAGTCCATTCAGAATTGGAGTGGACGACAATTCAAACTGAGAATTTTAACGTGCATTACCATAATGGTATTGAAGATATAGCTGCAAAAGGTGCTGCTATCGCTGAACAGGCTTATCCAGTACTTTTAAAGCAGGCAGGATTGGAATCGACTCCAAGAATCGATATTATTTTCACAAGTGAAGATGAAATACTCAATGGTTATGCCATGTGGACAAACCAGACATTTATTTGGGTGGATCAGAATGATGCTGCCATTTGGCTTGAAGATGGAAAATGGCTGAAGCAGGTACTCACACATGAATTACAGCATATCATTTTCTTTAACCAGGTTGATTCATGGATGCCACAACCATTTGGTTTCCTGTTTTCCGGGACACCAGGCTGGGTCGTTGAAGGCCTTGCCGAATATTATACTGAAAAATGGCGACCATACCGCTCCGATTTATCACATAAATATCACGTTTACAGAAATAAAACTTCTGAGATGGACCCTCATCATGATGGATTTTCAAAAATAAAATTATTGAGCGATATGTTTGGTGATTCCACAATCGTTAAAATATTTACCGAACGTAATAAGTTTGGTCTTTTCAGTTTTAAGAAATCATTCAAAAAGTATACACATATGTCCGTCAGTCAATTTAATGAGGAATGGCGGCAGGTCATGTTTACCTATTATTATGGATACAAAGCCCAGAAAGAATCAACACAGGAAATTGGTGATACTGCCACATTGCCAATGAGTAGTTTATCAGGATTCCAATTTTCACCAGACAGCCTGAAAATCGCTCTCACTGGAGTCGATGATTTAAATTATCTTGATCAATCCCTTGTCATTGCCACTCAGGATACCTCGAAAGCAAAAGAAAAAAAGAAGGGTCTTTTTGCTTCCAAAGATAAAAATGTGGATAAAGATTATGAGGAGAATAAGAAAAAGGATACAGCGGTTTATAATAAGGAAGAAATTGATTTTGGCCGTTTTCATTCTTCCTTTTCCTGGTCACCAGATGGCTCAAAACTGGTGTATGCCAAATACCGGTTTGGTACACATGGATCTATGATTTATGATTTAAGAATGTATGATGACGGAAAAATTTCATGGCTCACAAAAGATGCACGGGCATCTTATCCAATTTGGTCACCTGATGGGAATTCCATTGTGTATGTGACTCATAAAAATAATACATCAAATCTCTTCAGCATGAATTTATCCGATAAACTGGTAACAGCATTAACGCACTTTACAGAGGATATACAAATCATGTCCCCAGCATGGTCACCGAATGGTAATTCACTGGCATTTGCCAAAGCCGCTGCGGACGGCAATACGGATATTGTGGTTATGGATTTAAATTCCGGTGGGACAAAAACCGTCACTAGTGATCCCTGGGTAGATTACTATCCCGTTTGGCATCCTGACAATCAGCATATATCATTTACATCGCATCGAAATGGCACTCCAAATCTATTTACGCTGGATCTCAAATCTAATGAGCTGACCCAGAATACCGATACAGATGAAGCAATTTGGGGTATTCAGTGGTCTCCCAATGGTGAAACTATCCTGGCAAAAACCATGAACACAGCGGACTCAGTTAGAATTGTCCAAATTGACCCGGCAAGAAAAGCGAAAACCGCTCCTTTGAATATTCGAGATAAATACACGACATGGATGAACACATTCCCCGAACATATGATTGCCCCATTTGATGCCAATAATAACCCGGAAATCCTGAAAACCGAACCCTATACATTTTACAAGAATTGGAAACATATGTCATCATTTGTTATACCTCTTGATGTGATTTCTGCTGGAACTATTTGGACTGATGCTTTAGGAAAACATTTTGTACAGGTCATCGGTGGTAGTACCTGGAATTTAGATTATCCATTCCTTATCGCCCAATATATCAATGCACAGCATGGTCCTTTATGGGGATTCAACTACTTTTATAATAGCAATTGGTCATTTAGATTTTACGATGAAAGCGATAGTGGATTACTTGAAAAGTTTGATGGTGTTAATATTTGGATTTCACAGCCTTATAATTACGGCACAAATATGTCATCCAATCATACAGTCACGTTTGGATTGTCTATTCAAAATCGTGAAATTGTCGAAGTAGAAAATGACGATGGGTTGCCACATGAATTTACCGAACTGCCAATACCTGAAGAAGGAAATGAAGGAATTATCACATTTGATTATAAATGGACTAACCGTCGACCAGATAAACGAAATATTGCATTGCCACATCAGGGATGGGGTATCAATCTGAACTCTAAGATTGCCATAGACGAGATGTATGGAGACTTTTCCTATCAAAAATATAAGGCCGATGCATTTATCAATCTGGATGCTGGATTTGGAAGTGTGTTTTTAAGAGCCCTTGGCGAAAATATCCAAGGCAGCCCCCCAGCACAGGATTATGTTGGTTTTTCAAATGACATCCCAATTTATGGACCTGCAAGTTCCGGTACATTTGGTCTACCAGAAAATATAAATCCAAGAGGTTGGGATGGGGTCCGTGTCGGTGATCAAATGGTTTTTGGTACTGCAGAATTCAGATTCCCATTTCTCCCTTCCCTACCAGTGAATGTGCTTGGAATTAGTATTGGTGAAGTGACCGGTGCTCTTATTTCTGATTTTGGTAATGTTTGGGGAAGTCAATATTTAGAACCGAATGATGATTGGATTACCACTGCCGGATACGAATTGAAATTTGGTGTGCAATTTGGCGGATCACCTATTTTCTTTATCGGCGTTGGAGAAGCACAATTGATTGAAGACTGGAAAGATGATAAAACACCGCTATCATATGTGCGATTCTCATTGATCAATCCATTCTAAACGAAAATTTATTTAGCGGATTTTTTTGAATTCCGAATGACGATTAACGATTTTGGAATGCAGATTTAGTTTGGGAATTTGAATGGCGAAATCGGCTTGGTTTTCCAATTCTATATTCATCATTTCTTGTTCGGTGTTCGATATTAAAATGAACTGAATTTCGATTAACGAGCTTAGATATGAGAAATTTGGATATTGTAGATTAGTGATGAGGCTATTTATAGTTGTTGTGGAGGCGGGCGGAATTGAACCGCCGTCCGAACATGCTCCAGCAAGACTTCTACATGTTTAGATCATTTATAGTGTCTTACTTATCGTTTAGAAATGATCAACTGCCCGATAAGCCAGTCTGAATAATCTCATTTGAATCTCACAGACAAAGATCCAAACCAGCCTGCTAAAGATGACACCTTATTCATAAACCACAGGCAGATTCATGATAAGATGGCTGCTGTCAGTTAAGCGGCAGCTAAGTAGCCGTT
>Ga0233430_1002466_pt1 | contig 21361 bp, 18 predicted proteins | sample SI_118_April2016_2_FD_179883 | JGI IMG/M metagenome (GOLD analysis project Ga0233430, IMG submission 179883) | Seawater microbial communities from Saanich Inlet, British Columbia, Canada - SI_118_April2016_150_MG | ecosystem: Environmental > Aquatic > Marine > Inlet | place: Canada: British... | reverse complement strand
TATTTTTAATCAAAAAATGGAAGTTGGGTCTGGAGAACACGCTCTTGATCGGGAGCCTGCGCACCTTTGTTCAACTGACCCTGATGGGTTATGTACTGACCTGGTTTTTTGATCAACAACACTGGGCATTTATGCTTATGCTGCTCTTGATCATGATCCTCATCGCCAGTTATGAGGGTACACGACGACAGAAAAATTCAATCCCGCACTTTTTTCCAGCCATGCTGGTAGCCCTGCTTAGTTCAGCCATCATCATCTTGGGGACCATTCTGCTGTTTATATTGGATGTCAAGCCCTGGTACTCACCCTATGCAGCCATCCCTATTGGCGGGATGATTATTGGTAACGGACTCAATTCAACAGCCCTGACAGCCAATCGATTTGTTGGTGAGTTGAAACATCGTGAAAAAGAGATTGAGACCTTGCTCGCTCTGGGTGCCACACCAAAACTGGCCGTCTTTGATGCTATGAAAGCCTCAATTCATGCGGCCTTGATCCCTAATATTAATGCCATGATGACAGTGGGTTTGGTACAACTCCCCGGTGTCATGACTGGACAGATTCTAGCTGGTATTGATCCAATTATTGCAGTGCGGTATCAAATTATGATTATGTATATGTGGTTTACAACGGCAACCATGGCCAACATGATTATGCTGGCCATAGTGTATCGTCAATATTTTACATCAAAAATGCAACTCAGACGTGAGTTGCTGAGGGAAAAAGCTTAGATCAAACCTTCTTCGCCGAGAAATTTATTGGCATCATCTACGTGCTTTTTAAAGTCTTCCCATAAAGCTGGAGCAACTGTAATACCCTTCTGGGTTGGACGCCATTCATCCTCGTCAGCCAGGTAGTGAATTCTAAAATCCACATAGGTACGACCCTTGAATTCTTTAACCTGAATGAGAATCTTTTCAGTTTCACTGCGCTCTACTTCTCCAATAATTTTTTCCATGTATTTATCCTTTTCTTTGTTTCAATTTTAATTGCTTGAAGTGCCCCACTTTTCATCAAATTCATTTGCTGTAAAGCCAAATGAAGCAACAGATCCTTTAACTATAAAGGGTCTTTTGATGAGATTGGGATCTTGAAGCATCAATTCAATCGCTTTTGATTTATCTGGAATATTTTGTCCCAGCTTCAACTCTCGATATATGGTTGATCGAGAATTCAGGTGGGGTTTGACATCATTTTCATCAATAAATTTTTCCAGAATCTCACGACTGGGAGGGCTATTTATGATATCCACCTTTTCAAATTCAACCTGACTTTCGTTCAGATAAACTTGTGCCTTCTTACAGGTTCCACATGTTTTTTTATCAAAGAATGTTGGCTTCATCCACTTCCCTTTCCAATTCTGCAGTATAATTAATTATGGCACCTACAGTTTCCTAATACCGAATTTCAAAACTTTTATAATCCCCGCTATAACTCTGCGGGTTGTTCTCAACCCCTTCAACCTGAGACCATCGGTTGCCCACTTTCAGCTCCTTGAGGAAGCTTACGATCAAGCCATGCTCTCCTTCAGCAAGGCCGACTACTGAACCATCTGAATGATTCTTAACCCAGCCTGTGAGCCCAAATTGTAGGGCAGTGCTACTTACAAAAAACCTGAACCCAACCCCTTGAACTTTTCCTGATACTCTAAAAACAGTTGCTGTGTCCATTCTAATTCTGCCTATCAATATTATTGTGGAAGGCCAATTCGCAGGGCAGATGGCCGCTTTCACTGGCGACTGAGGCTCTCGAAGTCCCTGCAATTGTGTCACACAACGTGAGACATTTCGAAAACCTCAATGTCCGATTACCCACGTCTTTTCGCCGCTGGTTTTATGGCTTCCTCGGGCAGGACGCTGGGGCAAAATTCTGCTAGAACACAGGCATGGCATTGTGGTCTGCGAGCAATACAAACTGCTCTACCATGATCGATGATGAGATGGGTAAACATGACCCAATGGTCCTTCTCGATGATTTCTTGAAGCTCCATTTCGATTTTAACAGCATCTTTTTGACCTGTCATTCTCAAAAGATTGGCTATACGGATAACATGCGTATCCACCACTACACCAGGAATGTGGAATCCTGTTCCCAAAACCACATTGGCTGTCTTGCGACCCACTCCGGGGAGTTTCACAAGAGCATCTAGATCTGCCGGGACTTCCCCCGCGTGATCCTGCATGAGGGTCTGGGCACAAGCGCTCATATTTCTCGATTTGTTATTGAAAAACCCGGTGGATCGAACCAATTCAGCAAGATGTTCAACGGGCGCACTTGCCATACTTTCGGCGGTGGGATAATGTTTAAACAATTTTGGAGTCACCATGTTGACACGGTCGTCAGTACACTGGGCTGAGAGCATGGTAGAAATGAGTAGTTGGAAAGGCGAGCGATGTTCCAGACTACATTTCGAATTAGGATAGGTCTCGTATAGGATTGTAATAATCCGTTGCATGCGGAGTTGTTTGTTTTTCAGCGATTCTCTCATCTGACTCTCCGAGCATGTAAATATTTTTTCAACTCATCTACATTCATGGTATTCAAGACCTCTTCAGCCGCGTAACCGCCTTTGCGGGCCATACGAACGCCGAGGGAAATTGAGTTGAGTCCTTTGATGCTATGTGCATCAGGATCGATGGAAATTTTCACACCCTTTTCTTTGGCATATTTTAAGTGGCGCCAATCCAGATCCAGTCGCTTCGGGGTGGTATTAATCTCAATCAGTTTATCATTTTCAGCAGCAGCATCTATAATTGTTGTCAAATCAGGATTATAGCCTGGTCTGGCCATGAGCATTCTACCTGTTGGATGTCCAAGCATGGTTGTAAATGGACTTTGTAGAGCTCGGACAATACGATCGGTTTGTTGTACAGGATCCAGATGAAAATGACTGTGAATTGAAGCAATCACAAAATCAAAACCTGCCAGAAGTTCATCGTCATAGTCCAGGCTACCATCCTTCAGGATATCAGCTTCAATACCTTTAAAGATGTGGAACTCGGAGTACTCCGAGTTGAGTTGATCAATGACTTCCCATTGAGATTTAACCCTGTCGGGCTTTAATCCATTGGCATAATAAGCCGCCTGGGAATGTTCGCTGATACCAAGACACTCATATCCGAGATTCCGGGTAGCCTCAGCAAGTTCTTCAAGTGTATTCCTGCCATCACTCCAGGTGGAATGAGCATGAAATACACCCTTAATATCACTCTGCTTAAGCAGCTCAATATTTTCAGGAAAACGTGTATAGGTATCTCTCAACTCAGGCTCAATCCATTGTATGCCTATTGAACCGCATAGATCATTTTCAGTGGCATTGGCGCTAAGCTTCACTCCAGCAAGAGTCTGGATGGCAGATTCTAGATCAGTACCATATAAACTTTGAAGTTGTTCAGCATAAACCTCACCACCTGTCCGGATAAGTTGTTCCACTGCGAAGGTTTCAGATTTACAGGCCCAGATCTGAATTGGAAGTCCAGATTTATCCTTGATAACAAGAGGATTTGAAGCTGACAAACCACATCCGAATGGATCATTCAATTCTGAAATTAACTCCAATGTATCTGCCTCAACCAGCAATTCAACGGACTGGATGAGTTCGGCACCCCGCCTAAGTTTACCGGTCAGTTCAATTTGAGAAATACTTCGAAGTGGTGTTAGTTTTTCCATCCAATTCTGAGCTACTGATAGTGCTATATCAAGATAAAAATCTCGGGCATGTTTGGCTCGAAAGGTAATGGCTTCCAGGAGCTTTGACTGGAGCTTGGGTCCATAACCCTTCATCTCGGCTATTGTATTCGCCTCACATGCTTGCTTGAGTGCTTCAATATTGGTGATATCAAATTTCTGCCGAAGTAATTGAACTTTTTTCATACCTAGCCCAGGAAGATCAAGCAGATCAGGTAGACCCACAGGAAGCTGTGCTTCCAGCTCCTGTTCTAACCCTACGGTTCCAGCCTTGGCGTAGTACATGATGACGTAAGCCAAAGTTTTTCCGATACCCGGCACATCCTTCAGGCGGTCCTCATCGACGAGCACACCCATGTCTTCTGCATGATCGCTGACAATGCGAGCTGCTTTTTCAAAACTCCGAATCTTGAAGGAATTTTCCTCGAGGAGTGACATCATTTGAGCGAGACGTTTTATTCTAATGCTTATTTGCGAATTATTCATTTCTCAAAATAGGTCAGATAAGTCATTCACGAAGAAATATTACTGTTGATATTTATCCACGCTCGGGGTCTTTGAATTTGAATAAGGCAAGGGCATATTGATGGCATGAACCAATTGAGGCTTCGCCAAAAACGTCAACTCATCAATCTGATACGAAAATTTTTTACTGATCAGAGTTTTTTTGAGTTAGAAACACCTCTTCTGGTGCCTTCGCCTGGGATGGAAGTTCATCTACACAGTTTTTCCACGAGGTATGTTCACCATGATGGTTCAGAGGAAGTACTTCACCTCCCCTCCTCACCTGAATTTGCCATCAAAAAGGCTCTGGGTGCTGGTTTTGAGAAGGTTTTTGAGATTGCCCGGGTGTTCCGGAATCATGGAGAGCTGGGTCCCCTGCATCATCCCGAATTCAACATGCTGGAATGGTATCGACCTGGATCATACCTGGAAATCATGGACGATGTTGACGCCCTATTTAAATACTTGAGTACTCGATTTTCCCCGCTGAATGCGAGTTTGGAATTTTCATGGGATGAGGGCACTTCGCGTACTTCTATCGAGGAATGTTTCCGGAAGTATGCAAATCTTAATCTAAAACGAGGCCTGTCTGATATTGATTATTGGTCTTCAGCAAGCCAGGCAAGTCTCCAGGAAAACATTGCCAGCGATGATTCCTTTGAGGATATATTTTTCCGGGTCTGGTTAAAATTAATCGAGCCCAACCTGGGTGTATCTCAACCAGAAATCGTTTTTGATTATCCCGCGTCCATGGCCGCCCTGGCCAAGCTCAAAGCTCCTGAAGATGTGTGGTCTGAACGCTTTGAAGTCTATATAAAAGGGGTTGAAATAGGGAATGCTTTTAGTGAGTTAACTGATTCAGCTGAGCAAGACAGACGATTTAGAGAAGCTAATGAGCAAAGGGAGGGATTGGGTCACCCCCCTCATCCCATTGATCAGACTTTCATTGATTCCGTTGGGGAAATGCCTCGAACTGGTGGCATAGCTATAGGTGTGGAACGCTTGCTTATGGTATTAACTGGAGAGACTGATATCAGTCAATTTTTCCTCTATCCATTGAGCGAATCTTCTGCTGCAGTAAAGCGAACATAAAATTCAATGGGTGACTTTGCTCCGAAAGCCCCTAAAACAACATTCCCGTCTTGATCCCGCCAGTTTGAGAGAGCTCTGTCTCTTAACGGTAATCCTGAATACACATAATTGCCATATTCATAGCTATAGGATTCCAGACTTAATTTGTAAAGACCGAGTGGAATGCCTACAAAATTGGCTGGAAAAACTGGTAATCCTGTGTCATCAATATTAATAGCCACTGCCATGCTGGAATAAAATCCCCTCAAAGAATCACCTGGAAAAACCTCATCCATGATGACACCACAAAAATTCGTCTCAATGGGTGTATTCCAGCTTAGCGAAGCATAATTATCGATGGATACGATAAATGTGTCAATATCTACGGTGGTTTCTGGCCATTCCAGATTTAAGGGAGGAGCGATTGGAGTTGTGGATGCAGAAATAGTTTTACCATCGGTTGTGGTCAACTCGATGGTATATTCCTTGCCTACCACCAGTTCCACTTCATCAGATTCTGGTGTAGGAATATATCCCCCATAGTAATATCTGATGAAGGTAGCTTCTGCTATTTCTGAGGGAGGACCATGGGCACCAAAGCCTTCATCAAAATATGCCGCACTATCAGACCATTCGAACTCTGCGATAGGAATCTGGCTAAGCGTTTCTCTCAGAACGACTGCAAGAAGTGAGGCATCATGAATTTGAGGTAGGATTTCCAGGTAATCATCAATATGTGGCTCACCTGGATCGGCTATTCCATTCCCACGTCCCTCATACCCACCACTGGGGCCAGGTTGTTTAATACCTATATCATCATTTAATGGCTCATCCTCGTCCCACACACCATTACCATTTAGATCGGAATAGGAGACCCAATCACCGTTGTCATCGATTCCATTGTAAAGAGATGTATCGGTAATTAGAATCGTCTTATCCACCCGAATGACAGATTTTGAAAAATCCGTTAAGTTAAGTATGCCTTCTATGCGTAATTCCTGTTCGTAACTTTCAAAATCATCAGCAAAATCAGCGATGCTCAGCTCCTCGGTACAGGACTGCATCCCCATGATGAGGAGAGTGAGAAGCGAGAGTTTCATGAACCAGGGTTTTATATAGTTTATTAATTTCATCATCATCACCTAAAATTTGAACTCGAAACCAAATGTGGGAAAGAATGGAAACATACCGATACCTTCTACTGTTCCTTCTTCAAAGTCCCAGTTATAAATGAAAGTATTGAAATGGTTAGTGGCATTTATGACTTGAATCTTAAATAAGCCATCTATCCCGAACGGTTGTATCAGTCTTGAGTAACTCACATCCATCCTGAAATAATCCGGATAACGAGCAGAATTACGCGTTCCCATAAGATCGGTTTGATTATCATATGGATTTGCTAATTCAAAAGATCCATTTTGAGTGAACAGAGAAGCAACCGTTGGGGTATACAGGTTGGAGCTACTATTTGTCACAGTCAAACCAAATGTATTCTTCTTATTTAGTGTATAATTAACCACCAGATTCAAGCTATGTGGTTGATCATATTTTGAGCTGTAAATCTCACCATCACTCCTGATGATTTGGCCATCTCCATTAAAATCGAATTCCTGCTCACTCTTCATGTAGGAGTAGCCTAACCATCCTGTAATCTTCCCACTATTTTTCTTGAGGAGGATCTCTGCACCATATATTTCAGCGGTACCTTCTGTGTAATCATCATCCTGATTCAAAAAATTCTGGTTGGGATTAATAACCAAAGTGTTGCTATAAGGTTTATAATATCCTTCCAGGCTTGCGAACCAACCATCACCTATCCACTGTTCAAGACCGAGGATGTAATGCTCGACAGATTTTGCTTTATAATTTTCAGGGATTGGATTCCAAAAATCCACAATACTCAAGATAGCGTCCTCGTCCTGAGCTGTAAAAAGGAATTGATTATATTTACCCCAGGCTCCTTTCAGCGCAAGATTTGTAGACAATAAATATTTGAAACCCAGCCGCGGCTCATAATAAAGCATATCATGGGCAGAATATTTGGAGACGCGTAACCCAGTTTGCAGCATGATGACGGGGTTCGGTTGCCAGCGTTCCTGGACAATACCACTATAGATCATATTATTTTGATCCTGATCTAAAAGCTTTTGATCACCTTGTGAAAGTTCAAAATCGATACCAAGATCTTTTATCTCAAACCCGGTTGTCAGCGTATGTTCTTTTGAAATATACCATTCAAGATTTTCCTTCAGGGTCCAATCATCAATTTTATTGAAAATCACAAAGCTGGTAGAAGAAGACTGCCCTGAAGTATCCGTTGCCGTTAGTTCCATATTTACGTCAAACTCATAGCTGGTATTGGCAAAGGAGAGCGTTGAAACAAATTTGGAGTTTGGAATCCAGCGCCATTCTGCACTGTTGGTAGTGTTACCCCAATCCCAGTTAAAATTGACTTCATTACTCGATCGACCCAGGTCAAAGGCAATTTTGTCATTGCCGGCGTAATGAGAGAATGTCAAGCGATTAGTGGGATTGATATTTTGAATAATTTTTCCCTGAACATCATAGAAATAGTACTTCCATTCCATGGGTTCATCTATGTACCAATAATACAGCCGAGCTACTTGATCAAAATAGGTGCGACGACCAGATAGCATCCATGAGCCCTTATATAGAGGTCCTTCAGCCAGAAGCTTTGAGCTCAAAAGATTGACTTCGCCACGCACCTGGCTCACATCGAAGTATTCGCCCAATTTCTTCCCACTGAATAATTTATTCTTACGAGAGTCACCTTCTCTACCAGTGATGCTCAAAACCGAAGAAATACGATTTCCATAATATGCTGGATATCCACCTGCCAAAAATTCAGCATCAGCTATGGCATCTGCATTGAATGTGGAAAACACGCCGCCCAGGTGGAAGGGATTGTAGATCTCAATACCATCCAGCATGATGAGGTTTTCATCAGGGCTTCCTCCACGCACCACCAAGGCTGAGGAGAAGTCACTGGAAGACTGAACACCTGGCAATAATTGCAGTGTCCGAAAGATATCAGCTTCGACAAATGCTGGCATGGTTTTAACATCGCGCATGCTCAGGCTTACAGCACTTACTTCTATTTCCTTTTCGAAGCGTTGACGGTCTCCAGTAACAATTACTTCTTCACCTTCAATGGAGGCTGGTTCAATTTCGAAGTCATGACGTTCTTCTAATCCAGCCACAACTTTGATTGCTTGCTCGGTTTTGTCGTATCCCATCATCATGACTTGCAGGGTGTATTCACCAGGAGGTATACCGGTGATGATATAGTAGCCTGAGTTATCTGATGCAGCTCCAATCCCTGTATTCTTGAGGCTCACATTAGCGTAGAGCAGAGGTTCACCCGTATCAGCATCACGTAGAAAACCATTTAGACGTCCATGTTTTGCCTGGCCATAAACCGATCCAAACATCAATAGAATTATGATGATTGTCAGTAAGCTTGATTTATTAAATATCAATTCAGATCCTTTGTCATTTCTATCACAATATAGTTAGACGGATTCAGTAATAAAAAGTTCACTGCTTCCATCTAATTCAATAATCGTTCCTCTTGAAAAGCATTCGAATGCATAAGATGCATTAACCTAACCATTTAATGTGCGCGCCTTGAGTTGCCCGGTGAGTTGCCAGATCTTAAGTTCATCGAGATAAGCACTGTATTTAGCCTGAATTAAACTGATTTTCACACGACTTAAATTCAATTGAGATTCTCGAAACTGGGTAGAGCTTGCTACTCCCAGCCGAAAATACTCATTCGTTTGATCAAAATTTAGTTGGGCTGATGATAGGTTGTTTTGTTTTAGCTCCAGAACCTGTAAACTCTTTATCAACGAGGTGTAAGTCGATTCTAAATCACTCAAGCCCTGACGTTTTGAATCAAGCGTGTTCAGTTCGCTATTCTTCTGCATTATTTTGGCATTTTGAATCGCCGTGCCTTTTCTGCCATCAAAAAGATTCCATGACAGGGTTAAGCCGGTGGATAAGGTTTTGTCTGCATCACCCAACCCAAAATCTATGTCCGTATTTATTTGCTGTAGACCGTAACTACTACTCAAACTTAGCGAAGGAAACAGCGAGCTTTTAGAGTTTTTGACATTGAGCTGACCTTGAGTTTCTTGATTCTGACTCAACAGCAGACTTGTACCTTTGGTTAACAGTGATTGATTAAGTTCATCAAGTTTATAAGTATCAATTTTATGATCAACCTGGAGTGGTGTGTAGAGACGATCAAATTCCCAACCCAGCACCAGGTTGAGTCGGCGGCGTGCCTCAGAAAAGGCATATTCTGCTTCCAATACTGAGCTGCTGTCCGAATCAAAATCTACCCTGGCAGCCAGAGCTTGTAAACGACTGCTCATACCCAGATCATTTTTGTCGATCGCCTGTTCCAAGCGTTCTTTGGAAACAGATAATTGTTCTTTCAAAATGCTCAAATTATCGTGGGTCATTAAGAGATTGAAATAGGCTTGAGAAGTTGAATACAGAATGTTCTCGGTGATCAAACCGAGCTGTAACTCTGAAGCTTCCACCTGCGTGTTCAATAGTTTATACGTGTTGAGTCCCTGCATGCCTCTGAAAAGTGTATATCCAGCACTTATCCCTGTGGAACTTCTGGTAGTTTGCGAGTTTACTTCCCCACCTGCTGTTTGCAGTGAAGCATCACTGATGGTTGATCCAAGACTGAGATCTAAACGGGGTAATAGTCCTGCATTTCCCAGGCTAGCTTGATTCTTGGAGACTTGCACATTATTCCCAGCCTGTTGAATACTCAGGTTATGTACTGCTGCCACTGAAATAGCATCTTCCAGGGTTAAGGTGGTAGTCGTTTGACTGTAGGTTACTGGAAGAGTTAGGGTGGTAAACAAAAACAACAACATAGCATTGATTGACTGCTTAAGTAGTTGATTATTTCTGGATGTTTTGCTTACTTCGTCATGTTTTTTTGACGCTGAGCTTAAGACGAATGATGCTTGTCTGCTTTCCCCTGGGCCTACAGAGTAATGTGTCTTAGCATATGGGTTTCTATGGTCAAAAACCCTCTCACGAAAACTCACTTCTCTTTTCAAACCCTTTTTTCTTCTCATAACAACATCTAGTATTAAGTATTTGTTAGCTGGGATATTTTTCATGATAAAACCTCATTCCCTTCAGCAAATTGAGCGTCAATATCCAGTTCTTTGACTGAGCTTTCGATCTCCTCTGCTGTTGGCATGACTCCTGTCCTCCATTTTCTATAATGGCGTTGCACTCCATTGAATAAGCTCAATAAAACAGGTAGAATCACCAGAGTACTGAATGTGGATATTATCAAGCCATAGGCCACAGAGATAGCCATGGGTACAGTCTGTTGGGCATCCGGATTGTTTGCGATTATGAGTGGCATTAAACCGGCAATGGTTGTCATCGATGTGAGGAGAATGGGTCTAAAACGAGAGAGACCTGCCTCAAAAAGTGCATCCATATATGCCATACCCTTTTTGAGGCGACGGTTCAGGGTTCCAATAAAGACAATAGAGTCATTCACCAGAACTCCAATCAAGGCCACAACACCAAAATAGGAAGGCATATCAATAGGTGTATTATGAATTGCATGACCCCAGCCAATCCCAATAAACCCCAAGGGAATCAGCATAAAAAGAATTGCAGTTTGCCCAAAAGATCTAAAGGTAAAAGCAATCACAGCAAACAATAAAACCCCAATTGCCGGTAGAATTTTTTTCATTGAACCTGCGGCTTCGGCCATGCGTTCTTCACGACCACCAATAGAATAATTAACTCCTGGATATTTCTTCAGAATCCCAGGCAAAATAACTGAGGTCACCTCACTTTTAATCTGACCGAGATCGATAGATTTATTCAAAGCATCTGCTTCAACTTTGACCTGGCGTTGACCATTTAAGTGGCGAATGGTACTCAGGCTTGTAGTATAATGGAGATTGGCAATATCCTTCAGCTGGAAAGTCTGGCCTGAAGCTGTTCGAATCCGCATGAGTTCCAGATCTCCAATGGATGATCGGTCTGTTTTAGCATAACGAACCCAGATTTTTATCTCTTCAGTGCCACGATTAATACGTTGTACTTCAGCACCATAAAAACCGTTTCTGACCTGGCTCATGACTGTCTGGATATTCAGACCCAATAGATGGGCATGATCCTTTAAGACAACCTCGACTTCACGCATTCCTTGTTGATTATCATCGATAACGTTTTTCAGCCCGGAGAGATTCTCCAGTTCAGTTTTAAAGTCCTCTACTGCACGCTCTAGTAATGCCACATCATCTCCCAAAAGGGAAATGGAAACAGCCTTACCAAAGTGAGTAGCTTCAACGTAATTAAGTCGATCAACTTCTGGCAGGGGCCCAACAGCTTGGCGCCAGGCATTGGAAAAATCGGTCGAAAGGAATTCACGTTCGCGACTGTCAACAAAATTGACGGAAATTCCCCCTTCATCAGCTGAGCTCTGTTGATTGATGATGCTGGTAATTACCTCCTTACCCTCTTCTTCTGAAAACTTTCTGCCAACTTCCAGGGCTCTTTCCTCAAGCAAGAGCAGCATTTCATGGGTCTTCGATTCTGGAGTCCCAGGGGGCATTTGAAGACTTACGTCAGAGTGATTCTGGTTTTCAAAATTGCTTCCCCCCATCTGGATCACGCCACCTATGGCAGCTCCAATAGTAATTACAAAAACACCTGTTACTGCGGCCAGGGTGATCAACCTGTTTTCAAGTGCCTTTTTGTAAACTGGGGCGTACCAGTTGTCCCGCATTTTTGCCAGATAATAGGTTGATTTTTTTTCTAGCCAGGAAGGGTTCCTATCAGCAGCAAGAGCTTTTGAGTGAGCTATATGAGCTGGTAATATTAATGCTCCTTCAATAAGTGAGACAAACAATGCTGCCATAACCACGAAGGCCATCTCTTTGAAAAACTGGCCAAAAGTTCCTTCAATAAGCATAAAAGCTGAGAAAGCGATTATCGTTGTGATAATAGCCGAAGTTACAGCAGGCAAAACTTCCAGGGCACCGTCAATGGCAGCTCTTATCCGACGTTTACCTTTTTCATGATGTTGATATATATTTTCAGCGATTACGATTCCATCATCAACCAGAATTCCAACCACCAGAATCATCCCAAACATGGATATTTTATTGAGGGTCACATCAAACAGTGCGGCCAATGCGAACATACCCATAAAAGACAATGGAATAGATAATGCCACCCAAAATGCCATACGAGGATTCAGGGCTAATGAAAGGAAAAGGAGCACCAGGAAGAAACCAACAATCCCATTGTTAGCCAGGATGGCTTGCATGCTTCTAACTGTATCTGCCTGATTCGCCAGGACCTTCGCCTCCAACACATCATTTTCCAGATTGAACTGTATGACATAGTTTTCGACTGTGCTGGCAACAAAAATAATATCTTCTTCACTGGTATATTTAACTTTGATCAAAGCCGCTGGTTTTCCATCAACGTACACAGCATTAGGATTCTCTGCCCATTTATCTGTTACATCCGCGACATCTTCAAGACGAAGTACGACACCATTACTCTGCGATCGTAAGACAATTGCTTTGAGGTCATCAGCATAATATTGTTTTTGACGAGTACGGATGCTCAGGTCTTCCGATTCGCCCCTGATATTACCACCGGTGAGATCAATATTGGCAGCTTTCACAACACTAACAGCTTGAGCCAAAGTTATCCCATAAGTTTCCAAATCGGTCTCCCGAAAGGCAATCTCGATCTCTTCTTCAGGAAATCCACTGATCTCGATTTTACTTATACCAGTGATGGCTAATAGATCATCTTCGATCATCAATGCTTCTTGTTTAATCAGTTTTAGATCAACATCGCCATTGATCATAAAGTCAATTGCCTCAGATCTGAATTCCCACTTACTGGCGCGAGGGGGTTCTATTCCTGAGGGAAAGGAGCTTATGCCATCAACAGAATTTTTTATATCCTGTAAAACAATATCGGGGTTCACTCCGCTGGTCAATTCAGCTGTTACAACACCCATATTTTCCCGGGATATTGAGGTGAGCTTTTTGATGCCGGTAACACCTTGTAGGCTTTGTTCAATTTTCAGAACCACACCCTGTTCAACTTCTTCGGGAGATGCTCCGGGATATACAGTAGATATATTGACAACACCTGGATCGATTTTCGGTATCAGGGTCGACCGTAATGATGAGAATCCAAACCAACCTAGAAACAGGATGAGCAAGATGAGGACATTCCCGGTTGTAGAATACTTGATGAAATATTGAATAATGCTTTTCATGATAACAGAGCCTTATCCCTTTTTCTTTTTCGAGTCTTCAGACTGTTTTGAATCCAACTCAGGGACTTTGACCTGAGCTCCATCGTATAGATTGAGAATTTTGGTGGAGAGCAGCACCCCATTCTCTAGACCACGTACCACAGCTGTCTCACCTAAAGTTGACACCACATCCACTTCACGATAGTGGATCATTCCATCTAAGTACTCAAGGACACTTTCACCATTGTGGAGTATTTTTCGTGGAATTTCCATTCCTTGTATCGTATGAGAAGAGAGAATATCGCCCCTCAGGAACATTCCATCACGCAGTTCAGGGGCTGATACAGCAATATAGACTTTAACCATTTGGTTTTTTTCATCCATGCCTTCGCTAATCCTGGTGACCTGTCCCTGCCACCCTCCAGGTATATTATCACTGGTTAAATCAGCTGGGTCACCAACCTGAATACTATTGACTTCATTTATACTAATGCTGGTTTCAAGATCATAGCTGGCTGGATTGACCAGGACACCCATGGGTTGGCCGATCCGCACCAGGTTTCCTGGTGTAATGTTACTTTGGATCAAGACACCGTCAAAAGGAGCTCTAATTGTGAATTTTGCTAAGCGGGCTTCCTGGGCTTTGATCTGATAAAAATTGTTATAGATACCCTTGCTTGAAACAAAGAATTTTTCACGCTCATTAAGTGATTCGGGCAGAGGTTGAGTGGTTGCATCAATTTTGAAGGCCTGCAGGTAGCTATTCCACAACTTATAGCTCTCAGGATAATCAAATTTTAGTTCAGGCAAGAGGGCCGCAATAGAGGTTAACAAGCCACTTCGTTGCGCCTTTAAACTAAGCTCTGTCTCCTCCTTATTGATCCTCAACATTACTTCCCCTCTTAAGTAACTCTGGCCAGTTAAGAACTCTTTGCTATTGGGTTTCAATACACCTGAGACTTCAGCTAGAATCTCTACTTTTTCATGAGCTGTCAAACGACCGATCACAGGGATAGTCAGTTGGATCGAGCTATTATCAACTTCTAACAGGCTAATAACTGGGCGGGTATCAATTGGTGGTTTACGTTTTGGGGAGGATTTCATAGAGACAAAAAGCGCGGTCACTGAGATTGAAACGATCAGGACTGCAAAGAGTAATGTCAATTGCTTAAGCTTGGGGTTCATTTTATGGCTCCAGTTTGGGTAGTAATTTTTCATATGGGTGTTAAAATAGTTTTATAAGCAGGCCGACTAGTTATTCTTCGATTTTTCACCCTTTTTCCCAGACAAAGCATTGATATACAACGATAAATGACTTTACTATCTGGGAAATGGGGAAAATTAGTGGATCTAAAGGTCGAAGGGTGTGATTCAATCACGCCATATGTGATTTAATGACCTTCATAAAGCCTGCTCGGAAGTTGCCACCGATTGGAATTGATTTTGAACGAAGAAAAATCATATTTCCGCTGATTGAGCTAACTTTGCTGAGGTTAACAATATAGGATTTGTGAACTCTATAGAAGCGCTCTCCCAAGAGGGTTATAGTCTTTTTCATGGACTGGTAACTTAAATATTTATTTGAGGATGTTATGACCTGGACATAGTCTCCAACTGCTTCAACATAATCAATATCCTTTACATCAATACGGATCATTTCCCCTTCGTGCTTTAAAAAAATAAAATCAGAGTCCGTTTTCTCAGCACTTCTATAGCCAGCGTTGCCTGCTGCCCTCGCGGGAAGCCTTTCTTGAACCTTATTTAGGGCTTGGATAAATCTTGGCAAAGAAAATGGTTTGTGCAGGTAGTCTATTACATCCATTTCAAAACCTTCAACTGCGAATTCACGATAGGCTGTGGTTATGATCACCAGGGGTGGATTTTTTAAAGATTCCAACATTTTGAGGCCACTTAACTTGGGCATATTTATATCGAGAAAAATGAGCTGGGGCTGATGTTCTTTAATTGCATTTAGGGCTTCAAACGCATTCCGACACTCCGCTGCAATATCATATCCCCCAAGATCAGTAAGATACTTTTTTACGACTCTTCTCGCTGGTGCTTCATCATCAATGATGAGACAGCGTAACGTTTCTACATTTTCAGCCATGTCCTTAATCATCCTCCAATTGAATGGTAAGATCGACAGAATATCGCCCGGTTTTATTAGAAATATTCAACTGATAGTGACCGGGATAGAGCAGCTCCAGTCTTTTCTTGATGTTGTCAAGGCCAATACCGCCTTTTTTGCCGGGTAAATCATCCTGAACAAGCTGATCAAATATATTCTCACAATTGAAATGGAGTAGTCCAGATGCATCCACCTCCAGCTTGAGGTTAATAAATGGATTTTTCTCCTGCACATGTGCGCCATGCTTAAAGGCATTCTCCAGAAAAGTTACAAATATGAGAGGTGCAATCCGGTACTGAACGGGGTTGTCAGGAATTTCCAATTTAATATCCAGGCTATCCTCAACCCTTAGCTTTTCCAGTTCAACATAGTTATAGATAAAGTCTATTTCTTTTTGCAAATCTACTTGATCAGCCTGGCACTCATAGATGATGTAATTCATCAGGTCGGAAAGCTTGAGGATCATCTCCGGTGTTCTCTCAGACTTAAAGAGACTATAGGAGTAGATATTATTGAGGGTGTTGAAGAGAAAATGGGGGTTGATTTGAGCTTTGAGTGACTTGAGCTCGGCTTTGAGTCGATTACTTTCAATTTCGGTCACAGTAACAGCAATCTCATTCAAGCGGCTATTCTCTTTCACAAAATAAAAAAATGAAGTAAGACTAACGAAGATCATCTGCATGGTCATATAGGCCGGAAAGAACATCACGCTCTTGGGGTGTGGTTTATGACCAATCTTTATAAATATTGGATGAGCCAATTCAAAGAACACATAGATAATAATTGCATTAATCAAGGTAATCCCAAGCAGAGATAGCGTATAAACCAAATATCGTTTTGTACTTAGAAATCGAGGGAGCAGAATTATCTGATTAAAGTAAACGGCACTGGCCACGCCACTAAAGGGGATTATTTCAAAGATCAGAGTCTGCCATGATGACAGGCTATCTTCATTGCGAATGGTTCTGAGTAACGTAAACAACGCGATTAGCCCAAACCAAAAGAGGATATGCTGCACCCAAGTCTTCTGTAATAACGATTTTATTGAGTTGATAACTCTAGCCTGCATAGCAATTAATGTAGTCGAAAGTGGAGCCAGACTGACAGGAATTCGAGAAAACTGATTATTCTTCAGACAAACGTAGATGATTTAGCGATAAACACTCGATATATATAAAAAAGAAGGCAGGACCCCCTACCTTCTTTCTATGAAAATGGAAATTGATCAGAGAAAACTAATTCTCTTCAGAATCTCCCTTTTGTTGATCGATGCGATAAACGATAAGATAGGCTGCACCTACGGCTGCGGGAATTAATCCCCAGACCCACATACCTGATGGTGCGTCATCGGGGATGGCCAAGGCCATTCCAAGAGTCATGATGATTCCCAGGAAGAGCCATATCAAACCAGGTAAGAGGCGATTTTTATTTACATCTGGAAATTTTACTTCAACGCCTTTTTCAATGGCTGCTAGAATTTCAGTACTCTCGATTTTTCTCTTCTGATTTTTTAAGATCATTGCGGCGATTGCAACACCGGCAAATGCTAAAAACATTGTGATTGGAATAAAGGCTTCCATTGCGCTACCCATTGTATTCTCCTTTTATAGATTTTTGGTTCATCGTGGTATTAGACCCAGGTCGGTTTGAATTTGTTGCAGCATTTTGATCATTTTTTAATAAAAAGAAATATTTTCAGGAAACTGCAACAAAATGACATCTTTGGGGGTCTAAGTATTAATATGATCAATATGATTTCCACGAGTCGCCGCAAACCAGAAGAAGCTTTCCAAGAGATTGTCAGAAATCATAGTGATCGAATTTATAATCTAGCCCTCATGAAATGCAATCAGGTGGAGTTGGCTGAAGACATTTGCCAGGAAACTTTTATTCGAGTCTATAAAGGACTACAAAATTTCCGAGATGAATCCCAACTGGGGACATGGATATATCGGATTGCTCTCAATGTGTGTCATACTATGATTAAGAAAGAATCCCGGCTTTCGGCAAACATGACACCCCTCGATGACCGACCAGATCTGGAACCCATCGAAGAAAATGGCGATGCGGAGGAAATTTTCTTAAGGGACGCACAGAGGGATCAAATCTTACGGGCAATTTCAGTTCTTCCCCCCCTTCAATCTGATGCGATTACACTTTACTATTTGAAGGAATTTCAATACACAGAAGTGGCCGATATCATGGATATTCCCTTAAATACAGTAAAATCCCATATTCGCAGGGCCAAAGCTAAGTTAAAACTATTACTAATGGAGGTCTATGATGAGACCCGATAATTCACACAAACGTGATGTCATTGATGCACTACTTGATAAATCCTGGGAGAACCCTCCAGCTCATCTAAAGCAACAACTAATGGCAATTCCCACACAGATTACTGTGGCACAAATCCGCCCACTAGATCGAATCACCCTATTTCTGAATACAGTTCTTATTTTGTGGGGAGTGGGACTGGTGATGTATTTCTGGGTACCACTTCACCAAATGCTGGGCTCTTTTGCACAAGGACTATTAGGATTCGGTGCTTCATCCCCCCAATTTCTGGCTCATCCCATTGTGGGTCAAATTGTGTTCACCTGTTTACTGTTCGGGTGGGTTTGGATGGATATGGAAAAACATCCCGGGGTTACTAAAGTTTAGCAAAAAAAAGAGCCCTCCAAAAGAGGGCTCTTTTAATAATCACTGGTTGTGGAGTTTACCAGTTTTCGCCTAAGAGCTCAAAGTATTCCTGGGGATGCAGACAAGCTGGACAGGCTTTAGGTGCATCTTCACCTTCGTGGAGGTAGCCACAGTTGATACAACGCCAGACAACTTTGCCATTTCGTTTGAATACGCGACCTTCTTCAAGGTTCTTTGCCAGATCAGCATATCTTTTCCCGTGTTGCTTCTCTGCAATGGAGATGGTCTCAAAAGCAATGGCGACTGCCTTAAAACCCTCTTCACGAGCAATTTTAGCGAACTCTGGATACATTATAGTCCATTCGTATTCTTCACCGGCTGCTGCTGCTTTTAGATTTTCTAGAGTAGTACCAACTTTACCAGCAGGGAATGTCTCTGTGATTTCCAGATCGCCACCTTCCAAAAATTTGAAAAAGCGTTTGGCGTGTTCTTTTTCCTGATTGGCCGTCTCTTCAAATATCTGTGCAATTTGAACCAGACCCTCTTTTTTTGCCGCACTTGCAAAATAGGTATACCTATTTCTCGCCTGGGATTCACCAGCAAATGCAACCAGTAAGTTTTTCTCAGTTTGAGTACCTTTAATACTACTTGCCATCCTAAGTCTCCTTAATTGTTATCATAAAAAACATGTATTTAGTTTGCCAAAATATTTGTTATTGACATGAAATGTTGATCTCTAAATCTAGTGCAATTTTAATTGAGTTCATACTCAAGAATAGAAACATTTTGTTCAGGAATAATTCAGACTAGATTCCGCACTGACACTGGTAAAAGCTGCTATCTCCAGGGATATGTGGTTTGAAATAAGGATTTCAGAACGTTGAGATTCACTCATTCTCTCAGCCGCCAGACCTACGTTTATGCTATAGATATGGTCTCAGGTCGACACGGTTTTCCTGGAAACGGGTAAATCTGCTCCCGTATTTGGAAAGAGAAGATATGTCGTCTACAAAGTCACCATCTGGTGGTCCGATGCATACTGTCGGAAATAAAAAACTTATCCACCCTAGGGTAAAGGTTCTTCCTGATATCTGGCTCAAAGCAGCTATGCTTGGTAGTCTCTGGGCATCCATAGAAATCATTCTAGGTAGCTTTCTCCACAACTTGCACATCCCCTTTTCTGGAACATTTCTGGCATCGGTCGGACTGATCCTCATGATAAATGGTTACAAACTTTGGCCTACTCCTGGCTTATTCTGGCGTACTGCCCTTGTGACTGCTGTGATGAAGTCCATCTCCCCATCTGCTATCATCTTTGGACCCATGGTTGGCATCTTTATGGAAGGTCTGATCCTGGAAATTTCTGTGCGTGTTTTCCGGGGTAAATGGCCTGGTTTTGTCCTGGGGGGAGCTCTGGCAGTTTCCTGGAGCTTATTTCAGAAGATATTTGTCCTGCTCATGACCTATGGTCCTGATTTTGTTAAACTCTATGAACAACTCTATTTCATGGCATCCAGAAGTTTTGGGCTTGAAGGGGACGCTCCCTTTGACCTGGTCCGAGCCATTTTTATTATTGATTTGAGTTTTGGAGCTCTCGTAGCAGGCTTGGCATATAGGAAGATTGGGTCGCAGCGTTCAATTTCATTTCCGCAAGCCAAATTGGAGGCTACTCCAAAGCAAGAAAATCTACTGGTTGCATCTGCTACACAAGCATATTCGCTACCGCTATTCCTGGTAAACTTCATGATCCTCATCCTGGGTCTTACGTATCTGGATAATTTCTCCATTCCTCTTGGTGGGATTCTGGTGATCACCTATGTCACCCTCAATATTTTCAGGTATAACCGTTCATTAAAACGCCTGAAACGACCTCAGCTCTGGATCCAATTGATTGCCATGATGGGGCTATCGGGTCTTCTTCTTGGAGGCTGGGATAGTGCCGCGAGCCTGCTTGTTGGACTTGAAACTGGCGTTTCCATGGCTATCCGAGCCTTGTTGGTCATTTTTACATTCTCCGCTCTGAGTATTGAAATGAGAAACCCAATCATCATTGACTGGTTCACCCGCCTGGGGATGGGTGTTCTTTTTGAATCTATTTCTCTGGCCTTTGAGGTCTTGCCGCGTCTTTTAAAACGTGTTTCTGAAATCGATCGCATCTGGAGACACCCCTTTCGGACTTTGAGTCAACTCCTGGCTGCGCTGGAAGATTTACGTGTTGAGCACAATGCTGATCATCCCAAAGTAATTATTTTAACGGGTAATCCCGGTGATGGAAAAACAGCCATGATCAAAGCATTAATCGGGAGTAAATCTCTTGATAAGATTGACTTCTGCGGTTTTTATTCTGAAGGGGATTGGTTGCAAGACGAAAGAGATACGTATCATATTGTCGATATTCAAACTCAAGCATCTGAGCTTTTGTGTGAAAGAAAAGAACCTGTTTCAGAATGGCGAGCCGGACCTTTTAATTTTAGGCGACCCGGACTTGAATTTGGTTGTAAAGTGCTCCGCTCAATTCAAGCACAGAACCTTCAGAGTATCATAGTAATTGATGAAATTGGTCATCTCGAATTGAAAGATCAAGGCTGGGGTCACTGTATGGATGACCTGGTCAACAGCAAGGCAAGGATGGTCTGGACGGTTCGTCCCACTCTTTTGGATGCAGTCATCGCCAAGTGGGGTTTAGACTACAAAGTTTTTAATGTTAATAAGCATACAGAGGAACAGATAAGCAGTTCTATCAGGTCGTTTCTGATTTAAGAAATCATTCTGTAGTATATTCCATTCGCAGCAAACAGTTGCTTGATAATGAATATTAATGTCATCACACATTGATATTAAAATTTTTGGCGCATTGTTTGCACATGCTAAGCTGACTAATAATATCTTGGAAACCGATTTATAAAGGAGCCGAAATGAGTGAGGTAAAAAAATTTAACCCTGCTGCTGAATTCACAGCCAATGCGCACATCAAATCGATGGAACAATATCAGGAGATGTATGATCGTTCCGTGAATGACGAG
>Ga0233430_1002464_pt1 | contig 21372 bp, 15 predicted proteins | sample SI_118_April2016_2_FD_179883 | JGI IMG/M metagenome (GOLD analysis project Ga0233430, IMG submission 179883) | Seawater microbial communities from Saanich Inlet, British Columbia, Canada - SI_118_April2016_150_MG | ecosystem: Environmental > Aquatic > Marine > Inlet | place: Canada: British... | reverse complement strand
CGTACCGGATTCGTTTGTCGTCAAGCCACTGGTAGGGGTGACGATGATACCGGCAGTATCGTCATCGATGTTGGTCACCGTGACATCGATGGGATCGATTCCGTTATAATTCGTATCGCTGCTGGTGGCGGCAGCTGTGGTAATGGTCACAACTTTATCGCCATCAACTGTGCTGGAATCATTCACACCGGTCAAGGTAACGGTTCGGGCGACGTTCCAATTGCCCGTAGTGAAGGTGAGAGGGGATGGGGAAACCGAAACCTCACCGGGGTCGTCGCTGGAAATACCAACCACCACGTCCGCGGTCGGAAGGCTGCTCAATACTACTGTAAATGTTGCCGTACCGCCTGCTTCAGTGGTTGTCAGGCCACCGGTTAGCATCACTATAATGCCCAGGGCATCGTTATCTGCGTTGGTGACCGTAACGTCATCGATGGGGAGATTGTCAAAAGCAGGATCGCTGCTGGACGAATTGGCCAGCGTAATGGTGACCGTAGGATTTCCGTCCACCGTACCGGAATCGTCAACACCGGTCAGCGTTACGGTCTGGGCTGCACTCCAGTTGGCATTGGTGAATGTCAGGAGCGAAGTTGAAGTCGTAACCTCTGAGGTATCACCACTGGAAACCGCGATGGTAACATCAGCCGAAGGTGCGTTATTCAGCACCACGGTAAATTGCGCCGTGCCACCATCTTCGCTGGTGGTCAGACCATCGGTTGGTGTGGTGGTAAACAACAGGGCATCATTCCGTGTCCAGACTTTGCTGACGGCGCTGGAGGTGTTGCCTGCTGCATCGGCCTGGTCGATGGTATAGGTGATGCTGGCGCCGTCAACAGGATTGGTCAGCGTGAAAGAGTAGACATCCGTTGCACAGGGAACGGTCAGGTTATCCGGTGTGGAATTATTACTTAACAAATGCACCGTCGCTCCTGTTTCACAAGTGCCGATGAGGGAAAGCGTGCTTCCGGCCGTCACCACGGGATTACTCATGTACGAGGTGATGGCAGGTAAGCCAGGGGCGGTGGTATCCAAATTCCATACAAATGAAGAAGGGACTGAGGATAATCCGGTAAAATCACTGGTTTGAATGATCGAGTAGGGGTAGGAGTCATCAGAGTCAGGCAAGGATAAATTGAAGCTAAAGGCACTACCCGTGCAAACCATTGAAAGATCTTCACTATCGAAGAGACTCACCGTGTGGCCATCCAGGCATTCTCCGCTCAACGTAAGCCCGGGGGTAGACTTACCATTGCTGGTATAGAATGAGGATGCTGGTGAAGATATGATTGGCGCCGCTGGTTCAAGGCCCGTATCCGATGCGGCTGTCATGGACACGGTCACCGGTTCTGTTGTGCCCCCTGTTGTTACAGTGATGCCTGGGAAAACCCCTCTAGAAATGCAAATGTCACTGGCATCCACTCCTTCCAGGGTCAACGTTCGGTTAACCCCGGCTGGAACTCCTGAAATGGAACCGGCATGGTCTTCGATGTTGAATTCCCGGATTTGGGATTCCATATCGGGGCCGGAAATAGTCGCCCGCATGATGACCACCGCCGGTGGGTGGCTGTTTTTTGAGCTTCCGGCGGAGAGACTTTTTTTGTGACTTTCGGGGGTCCAAACAGCTTTTGCGGCAATTGCGCCTGTACCATTGCTGACCGGCTCCGATTCCTCAGAACAGGCGGAGACCAACATCAGGCCAACCAAACCCAACACAAAAATTTGTATTCGATATTTTAGCATTTTCAAGTTCAGACTATCTTCGGAAATATCTACATCAGAGATAAATTTCGATTATCAGTCTTACATCCAATCTATTCATTTAATCTGCGTTAAGTTTGGGATAACCGACCTTGCCTGAAAAATTAATGGTACGTCTCTGCATGTGCCCGACGTCAATATTATATGGAGGGCTACCAGGTGAATCCGACAGTTCCCTGATCTGAACTTTCTCCACCTCCACCTCCTTCTGCTCCACCTCCTTCTTCTCCCCCTCCCTTACTGCCGCTTTGACTTCCAGCAAGAATGCCAACAAGGAGCGCGCCCCCAATTGCCCATCCCCACCAGGGGATTGTATCAATAAAAGATGTTTGCACTGGAGTGCTCACCGGTTCTTCTGTGGGAAACGCTGCTTCGACGTTGGCATTGGCATCGGTCAACTGACTTTCAACTACGAGTGGTTGGGTTTTATTTCTGTTTTGCAACTCAACGAACTTTTGGCCGGCCACTTCTTCTCCCACGGATTGGGCTAGCTCCCCAGCAGGGATGTCCCCCAGGCCAGCTGAGGCCTCGCCAAGAGGTCGGCCCAGTTCCCCGGCGGGGGTTTCCACCAGGTCCGTCTTGAACTCGCTGCGGAAGGTCATGGCAAATAAACCGGATAAGACTGGGCCTTTTGCACTGTCTCTAATCCCAATTTCAGAATTATTCCTCATCTCTATGCGCAAAGACTGCCCAAATCCAGCTGAGGCAAAAACCATGGAAAGGATTGTCACAAGACAAATATGGGTGTGATAGCGCATCGGGTATCCCCTCTATCTATATGTGTCTGATAAAATTCCGGCTATGGTTCTATTCGGTAATGAAAAGCCCTACAACATTATTGGTTTAATGTCAGTCTACTCCAGGGCTAAAAGCGGGGTAATCGCATGAATTTTCTGCGTCACCACGCCGTTCACGGCATTGTTGATGTTGAAAAGCTTACTAGCCAAAATTAATCAATTTAAAATCCACTTTAAGTTGATTAATGTAAATTATCTTGATGCAGTTATTAGGTGAGATTGCGCTTCCTTGCGACTTTTTTCATGGGATTGCCCTACTGCGATCGGAAAAATTTATTCAATCGATATATCATCTGCACAAATCCTACCAAAGAGCTATATGGTTTTATTTCATAAAAACAAAAGCTTATAGTCCAGAGAATCTAAGGTAGAGGGTGATTTACGATTTTGACTTGGCTTTTTAGCCAACTCTTGAAGGCCACAATTGGCTAAAAGGCCATTTTAGATTTTCTGATATGTATAAATGTAAAAAGGGGAAATCAGCTGGGGATAGATTTGCTCGGATGGATTTTCGTTGGCGGGTGATTTAGTATTTTAATTTGGCCATTTGGCCAACTCTTGAAATGTGATAAGTCCGTGTTAAGGTCAGGCTTGCGCTATTATATATTGAATTTGGCTCTTATGAAGAAATAACTGCAGAATTCAAGGGGGTGTGATTAGGGGGGTAATCGCAGACTTGTGGAATTCAGGGGTGGGTATCAACACCCGTGGGACTGTCTTATTGGGTATAAAAATCCTGTATTTTGACCCATTATCCGGGGTTAGTATTCAGAATCATATCCTTCCTTTCCTCAACTTTAGCCAGAACTTGCTTAAACGGGAGATTGGTCAAGCTGCCAAACTCGCTTGATTTGCTTAGTTTGGTGTTCGTCAGTAGAGGACTGGTCAAGCCGCATAAGAGTCTCGTAAGTGCCCTTGAATCTTGAAGGAGGGGCCCGTGTTTTGAGATACCGTCATCCACAATGGCGTCATGGTGTGGTTTCCACAAAAGATTCTTCGTCCCCGGGATCGGGCCGGTTTCTCGTCCGGTGCAGTCGTTACAATGACCGCACCGGCCGGGAAATTCTTCTCCAAAATAATGCAGCAGCGAACAAACGATACAACCCGATTTCTCGGCCAGGTTTATGATCTGGGCCATTCTGATTTCATCCAGTTTTTCCCTGTTTTCAAAGCGGGAAACATACCTTTCCATGAATTCGGAGGAGTCAAGCGCAGGATTTAAAACTCGATATCGCTGTCGAACTCCGGTCAATTTAAGTTCGATCCATCCTTTTTCTTCAAAATAACCCAACGCTTTGACAATTCTTTCTCGCGGTTCATTGATCTGCTCGGCAACCTCTTCACATTCGATCTTATCCCATACTCTGCCTCGCTTCGCTGCGGAAAAAAGTTTCCTGAGAAACAGCTGTCTGTTTTCATCAAAGCTGGCGATCACGCCTTCTTCATCCGAATTCCATTTCCATTGGTACGTCTCAAAGACCGCTCCGATATGTTCTATTTTTCTATCCAATTCAAGATAGGTCATCAACGTATTCAGCACCAGGGGTCGAATGTCATATTTCCTGGAAACTTTATACGCATTTAATTTGAACTCATTTTCCTGGCTTAAAACTTCGTCAATGACGCCTTTGATTGCGTGAGCCGCCGGGGTATCCCCGTACGTGAAGTTCAAAAGTGTGGTACAATCTTCGGCATTGACAAACAATTCACAGTGGGAAGGGAGCCCATCTCTCCCCGCCCGGCCTATTTCCTGAACGTAGTTCTCAAGACTTTTGGGGATATTATAATGATAAATCGCACGCACACTGTCTTTATCAATGCCCATCCCGAAAGCGATAGTTGCCACAATCACGGTGGTTTCATCCTTCATGAATGATTCCTGGATTTCAGCTCTGAGATCTGAGTTCATCCCCGCATGGTAAGCGCGTGCATTGATGCCTTCGTTTGATAACATCTGTGCGACATGTTCGGACGTTTTTTGAAGCGTGACATACACAATCGTCGGCAGTTGGGATTTTTCCCTGATGCGTTCAAGTAAAAATTGGTCTTTCTCGTTAATTTCACAGGGAGTGACATGCAATGAAAGATTAGGGCGATAAAACCCTGTCTGGATATGGTCTCTTTTTTCAATTCCAAACAGGTCACAGATATTTTCACTGACCTTGGGGGTGGCTGTTGCCGTTAAGGCCAGAAACTTTTTTATGCCCAGATATTTTGCATGATAGGCCAATTTCAGATAATCGGGCCGAAAATTATGTCCCCACTCGGAAATACAGTGTGCCTCATCAATCGCTAAAAGCGAGATATCAATACGAGAGATGGTCTGGATGAATTTTTCGTTCCCGAGGCGTTCAGGGGCAATATAAAGAAGTTTCAGCCGATTCCGTCTCATTTTCTCAAGAATCTGACGGAATTCGGAACCATCCAGGGTTGAATCAATTCTTGCGGCTTCAATACCCAGTGCCTGAAGCGCGTCCACCTGATCTTTCATGAGAGCTATTAAGGGTGAAACGACTAATGTCAGCCCCGGCTGCAGTAACGCAGGCAATTGATAGCACAGACTTTTTCCTCCACCTGTGGGAAAAACGGCCAATGATGAACGCCCTGCTAACAGAGCCTCAATGACTTCCAACTGACCCGGGCGAAATGTCTCCAGTCCGAATGTAGCTTTGAGAACGCTTACGATCTTCGATTTCATTGAATTATTGACTCACATTTGGATAATGAACTGATTTTAAGAAATATATCAAGAGTATAAAAATAGAAACCACCCTGGGCAGAATTAAGCTAGAGCGATCCCCTTCACAATTATGAGCGTGAAAAAACGGAGGAACGAGAGTTTTACCGACCTCAACGGTTGGCCTTTTCCAGTTCCTGGGCCTGGGCGACAGTGGTGGCAATGACGTTAACCACATTTTCCATATCGGTTCCCCGTCGCAGGACGTTGAACGGTTTGCTGATTCCCATCAGCAGAGGACCAATGGTCTTTGCTCCGCCCAGCCGGAGTAACAATTTATGAGCAATATTTCCGGCTGCCAGATTCGGAAATACCAGGACATTGGCAGGTCCTCCCAACTGGTTGAAGGGGAAGTCGTTGTTCAGAATGTCACTGACGATGGCTGTATCGGCCTGCATTTCACCATCAATGACCAGATTCGGCCTGCGTTCCCGACAGATTTCCACCGCTTTCTGTACCTGTCTGACATCGGAGTGACTGGAACTGCCGAAATTAGAAAAGGAGAGCATGGCCACTTTTGGAGCAACACCATAAAACTGGGCAGCTTCTGCTGCCAGAATGGCAATTTCAGCCAGGTCTTCAGGGCTTGGGTGGACGTTGACTGTTGCATCGGCAAAGAACAGGATCCTGTTTCGGATTAGTATCAGGTAGACCCCTGACACCTTTGAAATCCCGGCAGTTTTTGGGATAGCCTGGAGTACCGGGCGGATCGCCTGGGGATAATGACGCTCGATCCCATGCACCTGTCCATCGACAACGCCCTCATTCACCATCATGGCACCAAACAGACAGGGGTCCAGGAGTAACCGCTTGGTTTCAGCCAGGGTCCACCCCTTGCGGGAGCGCTTTTGGAAAAGCTTTTCCGCAAAACTGTCATATTGTGGACATTCGCGGTAGTCCAGAATTTCAATACCTTCCAACGGGATCCAGTGTTCTCGCGCCACCGCCTCGATTTTTTCTGCTTTGCCCAGCACGATCGGATGGGCGATTTTCTCCATGATAGCTTGATGTGCAGCCCTCAGGATAACAGGGTTGGTTCCTTCGGGCAGCACAATCCGTTTGGGGTTGTTTTGAGCACGAATAATCATTTTGCGGGTAATCCCCCTTTCCGGTCCCAATCTGGTTTCCAGGGAGTGGATATAATCATCGCGGTTTTCAATGCCAATACGGGCAACACCGCTATCGATGGCAGCCTGGGCAACAGCAGGAGTGACTTTCATTAACGTCATGGGGTCCAGCGCCATGGGAATGATATATTCGGGTCCAAAATGGATCGGCCGCCCCCCGTAGGCGCGGATCACCATATCGGAGACATCTTCCCTGGCGAGTTCTGCCAATGCTTGAACTGCGGCTAATTTCATCTCAGTGTTAACTGTGGTTGCTCTCACATCAAGGGCCCCCCTGAAAATATATGGAAATCCCAGCACATTATTGATCTGGTTGGGGAAGTCGGAACGTCCAGTGGCGACGATGGCATCAGGCCGGATACGTTTAGCCTCATAATAGTCAATCTCGGATTCCGGATTGGCCAAAGCAAAAATAATAGGTTTTTGCCGCATCCGTTTCAACATCTCCGCCTTAAAGGCCCCGGCCACCGAAAGACCGACCAGCATGTCTGCTCCTTCTACGGCTTCATCCAGTGTCCGTAGTGGCGTATCAACAGCCATAGCGTCTTTGTATGGGTTCATACCTTCAGTACGCCCCTGGTAGATGACACCTTTGGAATCCACAAAGATAATATTTTCAGGTTTTACACCCAGTTGGATATATATCTTACCACAGGCCATGGCAGCAGCTCCGGCGCCGTTGATCACCATGCGAATATCGCTGGTTTTGCGGTCGGTCAGCTCACAGGCGTTCAGCAGTCCTGCTCCGGAGATGATGGCTGTTCCGTGTTGGTCATCATGAAAAACCGGAATTGACATCTGTTTAATTAATTGTTCTTCAATGTAAAAACAATCCGGGGCCTTGATATCTTCCAGGTTTATTCCCCCAAAAGTGGGTTCCAGAAGTTTGACGGTCCTGATGAATTCATCAGGATCTTCAGTGTTGATTTCGAGATCGAAAACGTCGATGTTGGCAAATCGTTTGAACAGGACTGCTTTACCTTCCATTACCGGCTTTCCAGCCAGAGCGCCGATGTTACCCAGGCCGAGTACAGCGCTGCCATTGGTAATAACCGCTATGAGATTACCCCGGGCGGTATAATCAAAGGAGAGATCCGGGTTTTTCTGGATTTCAAGACAGGGGACTGCGACTCCCGGTGTGTAGGCAAGTCTCAAGTCGGATTGTGAATAACAGGGTTTGGTGGACACAACCTCGATTTTTCCCGGGCTGGGATATTTGTGATAATGGAGTGCTTCTTTTTCATAAAGCATCGTAAATAACTCCTTTTTAAGAGTTCGAGGCAAAGGAATCTGGTATTTGGTAAATTGATGTCTTGATATTCTCAGCTTTTAAGTCGAAAATCAACAGATCAAAAAATGTTTCATCAGGCAGTTTTAAAAATCTCACTCATCTCTATGCAGCAAAAAAAAATCTTTTACGGCTGGACCATCGTCGCTGTTGCTTTTCTGATTGGCATCACCCAGGCAGGTGTCTTCCAGAACGTCTTGTCGATATTTTTAAAACCGATGGCAAATGAATTCGGTTGGAACCGTTCGATGATCACCGGCTCCATTGCTGTTGGTTCCCTGGCAGGAGGCTTTCTCTCCCCCTTTATCGGCCCCTATCTGGATCGATATGGTCCCCGCAAACTGGCGTTCTGGGGGATTTCTATTCTGAGTGGTGGCTTGATTGCCCTCTCCCAATTATCCGAAATCTGGCAGCTCTACCTGTTTTTTGGAACCGGCCGTATGATTGCATCCGGCCTTCTGGGATTGGTGGTCACAGTCAGTGTCTCCAACTGGTTTATAGAAAAAAGAGGCCGGGCCTTGGGGATTTCCCAGTTGGGAAGTCGTATCGGGATAGCCTTCCTGCCGCTGCTGGTTCAGTATATTATCATCAACTTTGGCTGGAGGACTGCCTGGGCAGTTCTTGGACTCATTGTTTTTATGTTCTCCGCCATCCCGGCTCTGATTTTTCTGAAACGGCGTCCTGAAGATGTCGGGCTGCTGCCTGATGGCAGAAAACCAGCAGAACAGATCGGCGTGGTGGGATTCGAAAAGCCTCTGGAAATTGAATCAAAACCGATTGTTTTGCTGGAAAATGAACCGATCTGGAACCGCAGGGAAGTCTTTCGGACAAAGGCATTCTGGCACCTGACCATCGTTATGAGTATTATCTTCTTTGTAGGTGCCGGAGCCAATTTTCATCTCTTTCCCTTTATGACGGATGAGGGCATCCCTCCGGAAATTGCTGTACTGGTGATTACAGTTCTGTCGATTTCAAGTGCCATCGGCGGTGTTTTTTTCGGTTTCCTGGCAGAACGGGTGTCAATCAGGAAATTGATGGGTACCATCTTCATTACCAACGGACTACTGTTTTTCTCTGTCTTCTGGTTCGTAGAAAACCAGGTTTGGCTGTTTATATTTGCCATAGTCTACGGTGCAATCAGGGGTGGGGTACTGCCTTTGGTTTTCCTGATCTGGACAGATTTTTTTGGACGTCGTTCGTCTGGAACAGTTCTGGGATTGAGCAGTCCCTTCCGTCTGACAGCAAATGCTGGAGGCCCGGTATTCGCGGCGATCTGTTTCGATTTCTTACATAGTTATTGGATCCCCTTTACCACCTTTTCAGTGCTTCTGATACTGGCGGGTTTGATATCGCTGGTAGCGAAACCGCCTGCTGATCCCTCTTCCATGAATCCACATAAAATGCCATCATAGCAAAATAATAGGGCAAAATCGATCACGGGATTAATTCCCCCGCTGCCACCCTCCAAAGGGGGGAAAAGCGGGAAAAACGGTCCTGGGGAACTGTCAGCAAACGATCTAATTCCATATTCCTAGCCAGGAGTGTCGCAGACCATGAGGGTTGTTACAGGCTTCTTTATTTTTTTTCTTTTAATGATCGGTGTCGATGGGCCTCTCGTGGCCATGAGTCGCCTGGGTTGCCTGGGACTTGGTGCTGCAGAAGTCTGGGTTCCCGGTCTGGGTTATGGGATCTCAAGACAATGGGACAAAGCCATCGTTTTTGGAAGCAGTCGATTAATAACCAGCTCGTTGGCTTATTCATCATATGATACGATATACTATCAGGACGATCCAGATCAAATTTACCAAACGGTGGATAAAGCAAATACCGAGTCGGGAAAAACAGAAACGCGTGTCTACTTAAATAAAGAGACCTGGGATGCCAACTATTACAGCAGCCTGAACTTTAATCTCCTGTTGATATCCCTGGGAGATCTGTATCAGCACAGCTGCAAGCCCAATACCGAAACCTATGACCTGATGCTGTCGCCTTTTCGGTTTGATCACTTCTATAAAAAATGGGAGTTCTGGATCCCCATAGGCGTGTTGATCGGCAATTTTGCCTACTTTAATGAGGCTTCAGAAAAAGAATCGGAAACCCGGGTCAGATATTTCCTGAAACGGGGCTTGAAAGAGTCCGATCTGAGACGAGATTCCTTCCCAAAGTACTATTTCGTTGGTGTGGGAGAGGAGATGTTTTTTCGAGGCACCCTGCAGCACTATTTTTTTGAGACGATGAAAGACAGCTGGGGAGTGTCGCCTGCAGCCAGTCGGCATCTCTCAATAGCTGCAGCCTCAGTCGTTTTCGCGGCAGGTCATGATGGGAACGGATTTACGGCGGACTATTTCTGGGCGTTTATGTTCGGCATATATGAAGGGTATGTCTACCACCCGTCACTGGAATCCTTCGATCTGATGACAGCAATAGCGGTACACTCCTGGTGGGATTTACTGGTTACCTACACAATTCTCAACAGTGCTGAATTCACCGAATCCCAGGCCAAGGTAAAGATTCCATTGCTATCGATAGGCTTCAGATATTGAAAAATTTCGGATCACATTCCATACGGGAAGTGACTAATATTTATAACAGGTACAATTGATGGACCGTTCTATAGGCTTTCACCTGATCGCGGATTTCTGGCAGGCTAAAATTATTGATGATCCCCAGGAAGTGGAGGCGTTGCTCCGTAGGACAGCTGCTGAAGCGAAGGTCACCGTACTCACAGTATCTGTTGAAAAGTTCTCACAGCAAGGGATCACCGGGGTGGCGCTCCTGAAAGAAAGCCATCTCTCCATTCACAGCTGGCCGGAAAGTGATTATCTGGCCATCGACATCTTCACCTGTGGTGAGCCACAGGCCGCTCTGGATGCACTGGCACACCTTGAGAAAGCTTATCAACCCCAAAAAAAGCAAATCAAAGAGATTTCCCGGGGCGTGACATCTAAAAAGTGAAAGGGAGAAAATATGCTCGGATTTCCCTGATCTGTGGATGTTTAAGTTTGACTTCAATTTGTCTTTTACTTATTATAACGCCAATTCAAGCAACCCCATGTGGTTGCCGGATTTAGACAGACCCTTGTAAATAATTGTTTAAAAGCAACATCTTACTTTTCGAAGTCAACCTCTCCACTTTAATAATAAAGCGATCAGAATATGAAGGTAATTTTTGGACATTCAAATATGGATCTGGATTGTTTCGGGTCAATTTCATTGGCGAAATATCTTTACCCCGATTACCAGCCTGTTCAGAGTCAACTGATTCACCCCGTTGCCAAAAACCTCTATAATCTTTACCAGAATCGGTTTGGGTTTATCGCTCCCAAGGATTTGAAAGATCAGGAGATTGAAGCGGTGATTGTGGTGGACACCCGCGCAAAAAGTCGGGTCAAGGAGTATTTCAAGTGGATGCCGGATTTTAAGGGTCAGGTGGAGGTCTATGACCATCACCCTTCCGACAATGACGAAATTGAGGGGGCTTTGTTGCATATTGAGGACTACGGTGCCAATACGACAAATATTGGTCTGGAGCTGATGAAACAGAAGATCCTCATCGAGCCTGAAGATGCGACGATCGCCCTGACAGCTATCTATTCTGACACCGGTAATTTTCAGCATGAGAATGTCAAAAAAGAGGATTTTGCAGTTGCGTCCTACCTGATGGAGAACAATGCTTCAATGAAACTGGTGCGGACCTTTCTGCGGAGTCTGAAAGAAAAATACCAGGTTTCTCTTTTTCACGATATGCTTAATCGCTTGACTCATAAGAACATTAATGGCCACTCTATTATCCTCAGTTATATTGAAATCGATGATAATATCGGTGGACTGGCTGCTGTGACGGAAAAAATCTTTGAAGTTGAACAATCAGAGGCAATCTTTTCTGTATTTTACTTCAAAAAAAAGAACCACGCACTGATTGTTGCCCGTAGCGGCAAAGACAACATCCGCTTGGATACCATCATGGCAGAATTCGGCGGCGGAGGTCATAAACGGGCCTCATCTGCCCTGGTCAAGGATCAATCAGGAATGATGGTATTTGCACGACTTGAGGAACATCTTATAAATGCACTCCAACCAGCATTTGTGGCTGAAAATATCATGATAACCCCGGTTGATTTCATCAAGGAGTCCATGACATGTTTGGAGGCGTCCATTTTTTTGGAAAGAGTCAACCATACAGGAGCTCCGGTACTCTCTGAAAGGGGTGAAATCATTGGGTTTGTGACGCTGCGGGATATCCAGAAAGCCAGAAAGGCGAACCAGATGCATGCGCCGGTCAAGGGATTTATGACCAGCAATGTTGTTACAGCAACCAAAGATCAGACTATCAGGGAGATCGCAGATCTTCTTTTCCAGAACAATATCGGACACTTGCCCATTGCCCAAGGGAAAAGCCTGATTGGAATGATCACCCGTGCCGACTATCTGCATTTTATGGAAGCTGATATCCAAGCGCAAACCCAGTCCTGATCTAACGACATCGAGGTGCCCCTTGCAGTTTGAACTTGAGATCACTAAATCTGTACCACCGGGAGACGGTTTCGGAATCCACAACGGAAAAGGAGTTATTGTTCCGGCAACCACTCCCGGAGATGTGGTTCGCGTCTATTCTCTGAAAGAGAGTAAAAAGATTATCTCAGCTGCCCTGCAGGAGGTGCTGATTCCCTCACCTGACCGCTGCGACCCTCCCTGCCCGCACTTTCATCTCTGTGGTGGCTGTTCTTTGATGCACCTGAGTTATCAGCAACAGCTGGATCTGAAAAAACGGATGCTGATCGATATTCTCAAAAGCAACGGAGTTGACTGGACACCTCTCGTCAGGCCTTCCCCCGCAACCTTCAATTTCCGTTATAAAACACGGGTTCGCTGTGTGGACGGCCGCCTGGGCTTTTCCGAAAGATACAGCAACCGAATTGTTGAGATCCCAGACTGCAAAATTCTCTCCCGGGAGATCTCCTCCACCTTGCTGCAGATTGGTTCACTGGGCCGGGCAAATACGGAGTTTCATCTGTTGCAGTCCCAAAAAACCGGGACAGTGGCGGTTTCGGTCCTGGAGGGCAAGAAACTGATACCGTTGCCCGGATTTGAACCGTCTGTTGAGGAGGATTACGGCTTTGGTTCTCTGACCCTGCACAGCCATGGATTTGTTCAGTCAAATCCTTTTATCACGACAGAGATCATCGAGGATCTGCAAAACGTTTCCAGAGATTCTGAGCGGGTGTGTGAGCTATTCTGCGGTTGTGGCACTTTTTCGCTGGTTCTGGCTGGATCTGCATCCAGACTGTATGGCTATGATGTCAGCCCGCTGGCTATTCAGACAGCGAAAACAAACTTTTTACGCTCAAATCTCTCAAATGGGGAGTTCTTTGCCGGCGATCTGAATCGCCTCAAAAAGCTACCGCTGGTGAATACAATTGTGGCTGATCCTCCCCGTAAAGGGTTGGGGAAACATGTCTGTCGATTGATTAACCGTTCAAAGGCAGAAAAGCTTATTTATGTGAGTTGCAATCCCACAAGCCTGGCGAGGGACATTCGGGAATTGACTGGACAGGGCGGCTTTAGACTGGATGAGCTCAAAGGGTATGACATGTACTGTCATGCAACCCACCTGGAACTGCTGGCGGTCCTGAAACGATAGCTCGGTTGTGGCAGACGGAATGAGCTGCCAGGATTTTAAAGTTTTCCATTCAGGTAGGCCTCCCACTCAACTGGTAGCAGGTACTTTTTCTGATTGTTGCACTCCTTGCAGCAGGCAACGATATTGCTTTTTTTTGTCAGTCCCCCGCGACTGATGGGGATGACATGATCCATAGTCAATGATTTAGCGGCAAACCGCTTTTTGCAGTAATAACACTCACCGCGCCCTCTCAGGTTCTTCCACCATTGGGTCTGCCTCAAGTCCCGGGCTTTCGCCTTCTCCCGTTTGAGGTGGGATTCATCTACCGGAAAAAAATCACATTCTAATGCCATAATTGGTTAACTGCCCTTGCAGAGGACCTTCTAAAAGGTTTTTTGCTACTCATCATCCGTTGCTTGACAACGTATCCAGGGAGATTAACGGTCAACTAACCCGGATGACGGCTCCGAGTCCGGCCTGACAGAGTGGTGATATGTTTTTTTTAGCCCTCGTTGTCTCTTTGTGAACAGGGCTGTTATTTAAAAATCACGGTCCGGTTGCCATTGATGATGACTCTGTGCTCCAGATGAGCTTTGACAGCTCTGGCCAGCACAATTCGCTCTATATCGGCTCCCATTTGGGATAGTTCCCGGGGTGTGTTTTTGTGGGTAACCCGCTCGACATCCTGTTCGATGATGGGCCCGGCATCCAGTTCCGCCGAGGCGTAGTGGGCTGTTGCTCCGATCATTTTTACGCCTCGTTCATAGGCACTTTTATAAGGGTTTGCTCCCTTGAAGGCCGGTAGAAATGCATGATGGATGTTGATGATCTTTCCAAAATAGGCTGCGGTAAAATTTTCGGAGAGAATCTGCATATATCTGGCCAGGACAATCAGATCGATATGGTTCTGTTCCAGAAGCTGGATCACTTGTTGCTCTTGTTCGTGACGTTCCTCCTTGCTCTTGATCGGCAGGCAGTAGAAGGGGATTCGAAACTTGTCAGCGATGGATTCCAAATAGGGGTGGTTGCTGACAATCAGTGGTATTTCGCAGTTGAGCTCGTTCTGCTCATGTCGCACCAGAATATCATATAGACAGTGGGGGGCTTTCGTCACCAGCAACGCCACCCGGGCCAGTTGATTGGTATAGTACACCGACCAGTTCAGTTTCAGTGGATCCCCAAAAGATTGAAAATCAGCTTCCAAATCTTTCCTGGACGTATTCAGATCACTCATATCCAGCTCAATACGCATGAAATACTGATCCTGTGAAACATCTACATGCTCTTGACAATTAAGAATGTTGAATCCCTTCCGATAGAAAAAGGTGCTGACTTGGGAAACCAGTCCTTTCTGATCAGGGCACTGTATTAAAAAAACAATAGATTCCATCTGCGATTGATCCATGCTGTTCCACTCGGCAATATGACGAAGGTTTGTGGTGGCTTTATTTTGTTTATACATCAGTATCCTTCATTATTTAAAATAAATCCATCCTCATTTGGGCAATCTATCAACCCGAATTAATAAATTTAAGCAATTCGCAAATCAGAGCGGAAGATATCTGGGGAAACACTATTTCCTGAAAATAATTTAGTGTTGAGCCGGGCTAAAGTTTTCTCTGTCACTTGCCGATAAAGCAGTTAGGAATTGATATATCTCCACTCCCTTTGATTGATTTATTAAATGCAGTCACAAACAATAATCTGGTTTTTACAGTGATTCTCTCAGAACAGACAAGGCGGTTTCATCATTATTTCGTAGTCATGGTGCTGGGGTTGTTTCTGCTTTTTTTACTCGGCGCAAAAGCGCTACTTTTTGCGCAGGAGTTCGAAAATCTGGATGGATCCTACACAGACAACGAACCCGCCTATTTTGGAAGGTTGGAGCTTGAGTATCTCGACAACGAAAGGGACATCGAAGAGACCGGTTACTACAACCTCTTCCAGAAAAAAGAACAGAAAGAGGGGCGGGGGAGTCTAAAACTTTACTTCTTAAATCTGGACGCACACTACAAGGCATATGATTCAACTATTCGGATCGGTGAAGACAAAACCAGTCTCTCAGATGCCAGGGACAATGTTAGTGTCTGGTTGGAGTTCCTGGAATATATATACCTATTTGCACAGAAGAGAAATCTGGACTGGGATTACAGCCACACGGACGATGGGATTCAAAATTTCTTTGAAAACGAAAAAGCCAGTGCTACCCTGCAGGGAATTGGGGTTGTTTTGAATGACTGGCGTCTGGGGATTTCTCCAGAGACCTTATATTCATGGACCTACCGGGTCGATATTGAGGGGCAGTCTGCGATAGATGAAGACATTGAATTTAAGACCAATGTCCTTGAACTGGTTAAAAAAGCTGAAGACAAGCAGGGGCCTTTTTATGAACTGGGTTACAAAAAATGGGATTCCACAGAAGTGAAAAATGACAGGGAAGGCTCACTGGAAAGGACAGAAGTGTATGTTCTGCTTGGTATGGGATTTTCGAAAAATAGTCATGTCTATCTGGGGGAGAAAGTCTCACGAGGAGAAATTGAGAGTTTTCTGCTGAGCGACAACAGTGAAGCGACAAGGAAGTCGGACTACGCAAACAATGTTCTGGGTGTTCACATCGGTTTCGGGGAAGATAGCAGCATTTATGTTGAACGTCGGTTTTTAAAACGGAAAATAGATTTTAATAACATCTCTTATGAAAACACCCAACGCTACCAGGAAGAGAAACTGACCATCGGAGTGGGAATCAACGATCAGATTAGTGTTGACCTAAAATTCGGGAAGACACGGGTTGAAAAAAACTATATTGAAAGGGTCATCAACTTTCAATCATACCGCTACCAGCAGACAGACAATTTAATCGGAATTTCTGTAAATATGCAGTTTTCCGAGTAGCGGCGCTAACCAGACCCGGTTAAACTGGGTTACTAATAACGTCCGAATGAATCATCATCCAGTGTGATCCTTTTAGCTATCGGTTTTCCGAGGTCTTCTGCTGTCTGCCGGGGTTGTTGTACCGGTTCTGGTGCCACAATTTCGCTTCGAACCAACGTTTGGTCTAATTTGAAGCGGGCGATCAGACTGATTAACTGGTTAGCTTGCGCAGACAATTCGTTTGATGCCGATGCGGTCTCTTCCGAAATGGCTGAATTGTTCTGAACCACCCGATTTACCTGATTTAAACCCGTATTTACCTCCTCAATACCCTGGGTCTGTTCTTTTGACGCAGATGCGATTTCCCCTACCATATCACTGACTTTTTTAACATTCGCATCAATTTCTGTTAGTATCTCTGCCGTTTTATTGGCGTTTTCCACTCCCCTGACCACTTCGGCTCCGGAGTTTTCGATCAGTTCCGTTGAGTTTCTGGCTGCTTCTGCACTTCGCGCCGCCAGATTACGGACCTCTTCTGCGACAACGGCAAACCCTTTACCATATTTCCCTGCTCGGGCAGCTTCAACAGCCGCATTCAAGGCGAGTAGATTGGTTTGTGTCCTTTGCGGTGATATTTTGGGAGTTAAACGGGGATATCGACATCGATAAAAGCTGGGGTGACCCTTGACCTGGCGGATACATTCTTTTATGATTTCCTGCGATGGCAGCGTAAAAGCTTTTCACCGGTATGAACGCAGGGAATGTCAATACCAACAAAGGATGGATATGGATGTGTTAACTGAGAAAAAGGGGGATATCTGGACGATTATTATCAATCGCCCCGAGGCGAAAAATTCGGTAAATGGTGATACGGCCCTGATGTTGGCAAATGCTTTCCGGGAATTCGACAGGGATGAATCGGCATCGGTGGCAGTGTTGTGGGGAACGGGGGGGAGTTTTTGTGCAGGAGCCGATCTCAAGGCCATTGCCGGAAAATCCACAGCCAGCCCAAATCAAATGCTGACGGATATGTCACAGGATGGTCCCATGGGCCCCTCACGGATGCATCTGTCCAAACCGGTGATCGCCGCCGTTGCTGGATATGCGGTGGCAGGAGGACTGGAATTGGCGTGTTGGTGTGATATCAGGGTAGTTGAAGAGAGCGCAGTGTTTGGTGTCTACTGCCGGCGTTTTGGTGTGCCGCTGATAGATGGCGGGACGCAACGCCTGCCACGTCTCATTGGCATGAGCCGTGCGATGGACATGATCATCACCGGTCGGTCGGTACATGCTGAAGAGGCTTTGGCGATGGGACTGGCTAACTACATGGTTCCAACAGGAACAGCGCGTGAGGAGGCCGAAAAATTGGCGCTGAAAGTCGCAGCCTGGCCGCAGTTCTGTATGCGGAGTGACCGTGAGGCGGTTTACGGTGGATTTGACCTGCCTTTCGATCAGGCGATGGCTCAGGAATTTAAAAAGGGCATGCAGGTTGTAGAAAGCGGCGAAACTGTGTCCGGGGCAACCCGTTTCAGCCAGGGAATCGGAAGGGTTCTGCCTTGATATCAAGCCAATTTTAAGGGATCATTATCGTATAGGACAGCTATCGATGGCAGACTACTATCAGATACATTTTCAAGAGTACTTTAAGAAAACCATCTCTTTAGATCCGTCTGGATTTTTAGATCCGCTGCTCAATCGATTAAAAAAAGGAGGGAGTATTCTGGATGTGGGTTGCGGCTCGGGGCGTGATCTGGTCTGACTGAAAAACCGTGGCTACCATGCGATTGGTTTCGAACGCTCACCGGACCTTGGGCAACTGGCACGCAACATCTCAAAAGCGCTGAAATCCGGCGGATGGATGCTTCTCTCTTTGAAGGAGGGGAACGGGCTTCACACAGATTCAACGGCGCGGACCTATTATCTCTGACAGAAACAGGAACTCAAAGCCATTCTTTGCGGTTTGAATTTTGAGATCGTTGCGTCTGATAGCAGAAAAACAGCCCTGAATACCAGGGAGGTGATCATCAATGTACTGGCTCGTCAGCGGCCGAATTAGCAGGCAGACTATTGGATCCCCTCGGCGGGGCGGGACCTTCTAACCATCGACATCTGAGTTCCTGGCCTTCTGGTACTGCCAGAGTCTGGAGAGTGCCTTGACAGCAATTTCAGGTGAGTCGAAGACCGGAATCTGGTCCCCTGCCAGAGTTTCGATATCTTTTTTGATTTCGTCATGTCCCACCACACAGGCAATAAACGGTTTTTCAGGTGCGAGCTTTCTGATTTCCTTCAGATCCCCATACAGCATGCGGACAAGTTCCTGGGACGTGATGATTTTTCGGTAGACCGCATGCGGGATCGTGATGATGGCAAGCAGCATATCCATCCCGGAGTCCTGGACCATGGCCTCGATCGCCGGGCGGAAAAGTCCGGAGGGTCCAACGTCCAGTGGATTTTTGACGTTCATCCAGTCCGGGGCATCTGCCCGCACTTTGTCGACGGTCTCTTCTGTCGGAAAGGGAACCGTGAGTCCGCAATCCACTCCTTCATCAGTCGCCAGGGCTCCCATACTGCCACTACCGGTGACAATTCCCAGATGATTGCCTTTCGGTAAGGGTTGGGTTGAAAAAACGCTTGTCATTGCAATGAGCTCAGCCAATGAGGTAGCGCGAATGGCACCTGTCTGGTTGAACATGCCATTGTAGCTGCTGTCTACCCCGGAAAGGCTGCCTGTATGGGAAGCCGTTGCATTTTTCCCCTGCTCGGTGCGTCCGCTTTTCAAGACCAGGACGGGTTTGTCAGCTGTGACCCTGGCTAGCGTCTCTTTCAAGCGTGGTCCGTCTGCTGCCCCTTCCAGATAGAGGACAATGATCGCTGTGTCCGGATCCTGATGCAGAAGATCCAGCATATCACATTCGTTGACATCCATGCGGTTTCCCAGGGTGATTGCTTTGGAAACCTTAAGGTTTAGCAGGCAGAATTTATCCAGCAGGATATTGCCGAAGACGCCGCTCTGGGCGATGATGCTGATGTTTCCAGGTGGGAATGCTTCCGGAAGTATGGCCGCGCTACAGAAGCCATTGGTGTTATTGACTAAACCAATGCAGTTGGGACCGATGATGCGGAGTTGATAGCGCACCATGACCTGTCGAGCGGCTTCCTGAAGCTGAATCCCTTTATCGCCGGCCTCTCCGAATCCCGCTGTTTCGATGATCACATGGCGGATTCCCCGCTCTCCAATATCTGTCAGAGCCTGATGAACGTGCACTGCGGGTACGATCACGATGGCCAGGTCTGCGGGATCGGGTACATCGGCTACTTTTTCATAAACGGTTTTTCCATGTAGTTCCCCACCTTTAGGATTGACCAGGTAGAGGCGATCTCCCCAACCCCTTTCTTTCATTATCAGAGGAATATCGTAACCGAATCCCGCTGAACTTCTGGCTCCTACCAAAACGATGCCTTGAGGCTCAAAAAAAGTTCCTAAATGATCAACCTGCATGGTTTTCCTCCCTGGAATATTTTATATCTGACTACATGTGTCTTCGTTGCTGATCCTTCAGCCTGTTTAAGGGTCGGCTCAAAAATTAATTCACATTCTATTTGCAAAATGTCCAATGCTTTTAGGACTTTTGCAAATAGATTATGTGAAGTTATTTTTTAACGATCCCAAAGTCTTTTGGTTTTTGTGGAAGTGGTGCTGAAAAGATAACAGTTCAAGGCAAAAAAGACAATCGACCGCCTCTCTTTGTCACTCTGGATTCCTTATGACACAGGCGATTGCACAGGCAAGATAAGGATTGACGGTCCAGTGAGGTCATCGTATTATTTAAGATACAGGTCGTAGCTTGCGCCGCTTTTTTTACTTAAACATCCCTACGACACCCTGTTAAGGGTTCGAATCTGCAGGAAACTGTCAGTAGGGGGAACCATTTTCGATTTATAATCCTATGCTGACAATTGATCAAAAAATTCTGAATATCGTGACACTGAACCCCGCCCAGTATGGTGAACTCGGTCTGTTCTGTAATGATCTGCCGGGGCTGGGAGGGCGGATAAAAATGGCAGCTGAGGATTTCGAGGTCGAGGAGGTTCCCACCTATGAGCCTTGCGGTGAGGGAGAACATCTTTTCTTGTGGGTTGAAAAAAGGGGCTTGTCATCGGATCAGATGGTGCAGCACATCGCCCGGGGTCTTAGTATCCCTGCCCAGGAGATCGGCGTCGCCGGTAAGAAGGATAAGATGGCTGTGACGCGCCAATATGTTTCAGTCCCCCGGAAGATGGCGTCACTTGTCAGTCGTCTCGACAGTGATGACGTGAAAGTTCTCTCCTCTAAAGCCCACACGAACAAGCTATCGATTGGACACAATCGGGGAAACCGCTTTAAAATTGTTATCCGTGATCTGGCAGTCACAGATCCGGTGATTATCGAACAGATTGTTGAACGCATCAATGAGATGGGGTTCCCGAACTTTTATGGCCCTCAACGCTTTGGTACACAAGGAGATACTGCCGAGATCGGCTTCAAAATTTTAAACGGCGATGAAGCGTCGTTGCCGAAACAATGGCGGGTCAGGACGCGGAAGAAATTTGCCCTTTCAGCGGCACAGTCTTTTATCTTCAATCGCTATTTGCTTTGGCGCATCATTGAAAAAGGTATCTCCTCTTTAATGCCGGGGGATGTTGTTTTCAAGTACACAGGCGGGATCTTCCGGGTTGAGGACTTGGAGGCTGAACAAAAAAGGTACCTGGCAAAGGAGATTGTACCGGCGGGTCCGATATTTGGAAAAAAGACCTATCTGGCGTCTGATGAGGCATTCGCGTTTGAAAACGATATCCTGAAGCGGATGGGATTCGAGAGAGAGCTGTTCTCCGCGTTTGGAAAGCTGATGTCGGGAAGTCGGCGCACGATTTTTTGTCGTCCAGAAGGTTTGCACCACAGCGTGTCGGGAACAGACCTCTGTCTTGAATTCACACTTCCGGCAGGCAGTTATGCAACTGTTTTACTGGCGGAGTTCATGAAATCGTCGGCCGGCTCATAATATCTACCCTGGGATGCTTTTTTCGAAACGGTAGACTTCGTTGCCCTCCGCATCAAAATACAAAAAGGATGCTGCTTTACGGGTCATATGGGCCCAGATGTACCCGAAACACTCTTTGTAATAGAGAGTGTTTTC
>Ga0233430_1002460_pt1 | contig 21383 bp, 18 predicted proteins | sample SI_118_April2016_2_FD_179883 | JGI IMG/M metagenome (GOLD analysis project Ga0233430, IMG submission 179883) | Seawater microbial communities from Saanich Inlet, British Columbia, Canada - SI_118_April2016_150_MG | ecosystem: Environmental > Aquatic > Marine > Inlet | place: Canada: British... | reverse complement strand
CACGCTCTCGTAATTCCACAGGATGTGGTTTACCCATCAGTGACCCCCTATATCTGCTTCCAAGTACAAGGAATCATAAATCAAGACAAAAGGGAATCCTGAATCTGATTATTCCCGACATGCTCTAGAATTTTTTGTACGCCGCCTTCAACTGTACCAGGGGATGGCGATCAGACATTTGGAATTTCAGCAATAATTCCCGTGCGATCATGTCCCTGTCCTGTTGATTGTCAGGCAGCTTGATGTCGTCGGGCACCTGAACCCAACCGTTAATGTTGCGGTCAAACACGGCCGCCTTACCCTCTTCGTAGCCAAGGTGCACATCTTCCAGCCAATTCAGGTCGCTCCAACCCATGACCTCCATGTACTCCTTCAAGTAAGGCGTGAGGCGCTCCATATCCGGAACCAGATTGACATCGTAGCGGTAGCCAATGTGCTGGCCGATCTCCTGCTCGCGTTCGGAATCGAGTCCATCCGTCGTGAGAAAGTGATCGATATCGATTTTATCGCTCATTATCTTTTCTCCTAATACCGAGTCATGTCGGGACGACCGACGGTGTGTTGCGATCCGGCCAGAGGAACCTGGGCAAGAGCCGAAGCTTCCATGGTCAGGGCTGCGAGATCTTCCGGTTCCAACGAATGGATGTTGGTCTTGCCACAGGCCCGGGCCATCATCTGCGCTTCGATGGTCAGGCAGTGCAGGAAGTTGTATACCCGTTCGGCGGCTTCATCCGGATTCAGGCGCTTGCGCAACTCCGGATCCTGCGTCGCCACGCCAACCGGGCAACGACCCGTGTGGCAATGGTAGCAAGAACCAGCTTCGACACCCATTTCGGCCTCAAAATCGGCTTCTTCGATGTCCTTGTTGCAGTTCAAGGCCATCATTGCGGAGTGACCGATTGCAATAGCGTCGGCACCCAGGGCAATCGCCTTGGCGACGTCGCCGCCGTTACGAATGCCGCCAGCGTAGACTAGCGAAATTTTGCCGGACATTCCCAGATCATCCAACGCCTTGCGAGCCTGCCTGATGGCGGCGATCCCGGGAATACCGGTTTCTTCCGTCGCCAGATGCGGCCCTGCGCCCGTCGAGCCTTCCATACCATCGATATAGATACTATCCGGGTTGGTCTTGATGGCCATGCGGACATCATCATAGACACGCGCTGCGCCCAGCTTCAGCTGGATTGGAATCTGACCATCTGTTGCTTCACGGATTTCGTTAATCTTCAAAGCCAGATCATCCGGTCCCAACCAGTCAGGGTGACGGGCAGGAGAACGCTGATCTATACCGGCAGGAAGCGAGCGCATTTCAGCGACCTGATCGGTTACTTTCTGGCCCATCAAGTGGCCGCCAAGGCCAACTTTACAACCCTGCCCGATGAAGAACTCACAACCGTCAGCAAGCTGAAGGTGATGGGGGTTAAAGCCGTAGCGGGACTGGATGCATTGATAGAACCACTTTTCGGAATAGCGGCGTTCATCAGGGATCATACCACCTTCACCGGAACACGTTGCCGTTCCGGCCATGGTTGCACCGCGGGCAAGTGCTGTCTTTGCTTCGAAAGACAAAGCGCCGAAGCTCATACCGGTGATGTAGATTGGAATATCGAGAACCAGTGGCCGTTTGGCGCGTGGGCCGATAACGGTTTTGGTTTCGCATTTTTCCCGATAACCCTCAATAACAAAACGGGTCAAGGTGCCGGGCATAAATGTCAGGTCATCCCAGGATGGAATTGTTTTGAATAGGGACATGCCGCGCATGCGGTAACGACCCAGTTCGGACTTGATGTGAATATCGTCGATGACTTCAGGCTTAAAGATAAAACTCTTACCGAGAATCGACTTGTTACGTGGTTTAGACATAATGTTTCCTCATCTCCCTAAAGAATGATCTTCTTTTCGGTGGGCTCAAGATTGTCGTAGTTCCAAAGCTGTTTACCGGCGACGATCTTCTTCATTTTGGAAATCCCGTTCGGCGCTTTCATGCCGTACAGGTCCAATTTATCTTCCAGCCATTTGGCGTCCATATCCGTCATTTCACCGGGAACGGCATCGACCCCGTATGATTTGACATCGCCGCCAACATAGATGGTGCCGTCGTACATTGAATCGCCCAGGTTGATACCGGCGTTGCCCAGAATGACCATGCGGCCACGCTGCATCATGAAGCCCGAAAACGCGCCGGTTGAACCGCCAACAATGATATTGCCGCCCTTTTGGTCGATGCCGGTTCGTGAACCAACATCACCCTTACAGACCAGGTCACCGCCACGAATGGCCGCACCAAAGGTGGAGCCGGCATTCTTTTCGATAACAACGGTACCGGACATCATGTTTTCTGCACACGACCAGCCAACACGACCGATAATGCGAACATTGGGGCCATCGATCAAACCGCAACCGAAGTAGCCGAGGCTGCCTTCAATATCGACCTTCAAACGATTGAGGATGCCAACACAAATGGAGTGTTTAGCCAGCGGGTTTTTGATCACGATGTGACCATAACCTTCAGCCATCAACTCGCGCATTTTGGTGTTTACTTCCGAAGCTTCCATGTCCTTGATGTCAAGATCGGTCTTTTTATCGAAGTCAACCTCGTGAGTATACGGTTGGGTAAAGCGTCCGCCGTCTTCATCAAGCGAGAAGAATTTTTGCATTGTCCGACCAGAGAGCTGCTCGGTGTGCATGCCCATGTCGTAACTTTTGTGTTGTTCGTCGTTTAGCGTTCCCATACCCGAACCTCTCCTTCATATGGATCGAATGTGTCGACCTCGTGCGGGAAAATGCTGCGGATGGCGACTTCTTCGGAAGCCAGCACCACCATGTCGTCCGATTCGTAAATCACCATCGGTTTGGCAGCCATCGTATCTTTCGCCATGCCCAGCTTGTCAGCCGTGGCGACCAGATAGGTGAATGCGCCGTCCAGTTCTGAAAGTGAGTCGGTCATGGACTCTTCCAGGTCCTTGCCCTGTTCCATCTTGTCGGCCAGGTAAACGGCAATCAGCTCGGAGTCACAATTGGACACGAAACGGTGGCCACGATGTTCAAGCTGGCGGCGGAAGTTCCAGTAGTTGGTCAACTGACCATTGTGAACCACGGAAACATCCTTGAACGGATAAGCCCAGTACGGGTGAGCCGAGCGGATATCAACGTCCGATTCCGTCGCCATACGGGTATGGCCCAAGCCATGAGTACCGGCAAAATCATCCAAGCTGTACTGGTTGGAGACAACATCTGCGTCGCCCAGATCCTTGACCAGTTCCAGGCCTTCGCCGATGGAAAGGATTTCAACGCCTTCAACATCTTCAATGAAATCCGCCATCTTGCGCATGTCGCCATCGAATTTGATACGGCAGCGGTAGGCATATTCCGTCACGGCCTCTTCGGAAAAAATTTCGACGCCCAGGCCACGCAGCCTTGCGTCAACGAGCGCTTTGCGTTCTTTAAGTTCTTCATGAATATGAAAGCCCGATGACAGCTCTTCCTGCTCAGCGACTATATAACGCATCACATATTCATCCTCAACCGGCGCGCCGTACAAGGCGAATCCGGTTGAATCCGGGCCACGATGCTTCAGGGCCCTGAGCATGGAAGTCATTTCCGTGCCCACATCTCCGCTTTTATTGCGGTGAATGATTCCTGCAATTCCACACATTTGCGAGAACTCTCCTTTTTCAAAAATACTGTCTGTTCACCCTTAAAAAAACTTAAGGCAGGCAGTCCCAATATGTTTCCATGTCCCAATCCGTAACGGTGTGATTGAATTTTTCCCACTCGTCGCGTTTGTAATGTTCAAAGACCCTGTACATTTCGTCAGGCATTGCCGATTTGATGACATCGTCGGCTTCGAGTTCAACCAACGCTTCGCCTAGAGACATCGGAAGCTTCTTAACTTTCTTACCGGCGTCGATGGCATCGTATATGTTGCGCTCTTCCGCCTCACCCGGATCAAGGTCGTTCCTGATGCCGTCATCGAACGCCTTCAGCAAGGCCGAGGACATCAGGTAAGGATTAACCATTGAATCGACAGAGCGATATTCGAAGCGACCGGGAGCAGAAATACGCAACGCGCACGTTCTGTTCTGATACCCCCAATCAGCGAAGACCGGTGCCCAGAAGCCGGTATCCCATAACCGACGGTAAGAGTTTACGGTCGATGATCCGATCGAAGTCAGCGCACTCAGGTGCTTGATGACGCCACCAATGGACTGCAGACCGATAGGGCCCGGCTTCCTGGCATCGATTGACGGATCAGGCATGAAATGGTTTTCGCCGCCTTTGCGATAGCTATAGTTGCCGTCCATGCCAGGAAGGGAATCGACATGGGCAGTGTTGACCACTTGATCTTTGCCACCCGTCCAAAGGGACATATTGTGGTGACAGCCCGACGCAGAGACCCCCATGAAGGGCTTTGTCATAAAGCAGGCAATCAGATTCATTTCGCGTGCAACCTGGGCGCAAATCTGACGGTAAGTCGTCAGGCGGTCTGCATTGCGCAGACAATCATCGTACATCCAGTTCAGTTCAAGCTGACCGGGGGCATCCTCGTGATCGCCCTGGATCATGTCCAGACCCATCGCAGCCGAATACTCAATAACTTTCATAAAGGCCGGACGCAGACTTTCAAACTGATCGATATGGTAACAGTTGGGCTTCGAGAACCCGCCGTCGGGTTTCCCGTCTTCACCTTTTTTCAACCACATCATTTCGGGTTCAGTACCCAGGCGCATGTGCATGCCGTGTTCTTTTTCGAACTCTTGATGGTGAATGCGCAGGTTGCCACGACAATCTGACGTCAGATGCCCGCCCGGATTCACGGCCTCTTCACGATTGCGGAAGCATGTGCAGTAAACACGTGCGATCCGCTTGTCCCATGGCAATTGGGCGAATGTTTCGGGGTCGGGGATACCAACCAGTTCCGATGCCTCTGGCCCATAGCCGATATAATCCCCATGGCGGTCAACAAAAAGGTTGGCGGTTGAACCGTAAACCAGTTGAAACCCCTTCTGAGCAACTGTTTCCCAATGATCAGCAGGAATGCCTTTTCCGACAATGCGGCCGGTTACGGAAATAAATTGGAAATATACGTAGGTGATGCCAAGTTCGTCGATTTTGGCGCGGACCTGCTTCACCAGTTCGGCGCGTCCGGGGGCTTCTACATGTAGTTCTAAGTCAGTCATCAATTTGTCTCCCTGTTAATACTCGGGTATCGCGTCACAGTACTTTTTTACGATTCGTTAGATATTCGGTTTTCCCTGCGTTTATTTTTCTTACGTACCCATCTATTTGAAAGTTCCAATTACCCACACCGCCTAGCTCCACGGGAAGGGGCTTTTGCTAACGGGGTGGAGTTCACCCCGGGCATACCTGTCGAAAGAAAACGGCTTCAAGAGTCTGCTGGGTTTTCCCAACAACTCCTCAGCGACCAATTTTCCGACACCGATCATCTTGTAACCGTGATTGGAGTCGGCGACGATGTATACGTTATCCCTGAAACGGTCGAACACCGGGAAGGAATCCGGTGTAAAGCAACCGATGCCGCCAGACGGCTCGTTCTTGTAATGTTTGATCATGCCTACGAAACGTTTTTGGCAGAAGGCGAGGGCGGAACACCACATATGGGCAAAATTATCATCAACGATGAACTCTGGTGAATCGACGCCATACGGGTCTACCTCGACTTCCTCGGCGTCCTTCTTAACCGGATAAGGCATGGCGCCGCCCTGGATACCGCCGAAATTGAAGTCGGGCTTGTAATAGATGCCCCACAGTTCGTCGGTGATCAGGGCCCCGTCTACGTCGGACAGAAGCGGCGCGTCGGAATCGACGTGAATGACCGGTGGCATGCCGCCATCATTGGTTTTTTGAATGTTCGGATCTATGCCCAGGGTTCCCTCTTCAAGAGCCCAGTAACGCCACATCGGAATATCCGTATGCACGGTGTCGTCAGATCCCTTGATATCGACCGTCTTTGGAAGATCGAGCATGTCCCAAACACTTTTAATCCAAGGCCCCAGCGCGACGACGACTTCTTCACAGGTAATTGTGCCCCGGTCAGTCTCAACCGCCTTGATCGCCTCGGAGCCATTATCGGATATAAGGCCGGTTACAGTGACGCCCGACATAATGCGAACACCCAGATTCTCAGCCTTTGTCGCCAAGCCGTACATCGCCGCCGTATTATTGGCGAACCCACCGCGCTTTTCATGAAGGACGGAGGTAACGCCTGTAGCCTGCCAGTCGGAAAAAATACTCTTCATGTAGTCGGCGGTTTTAGTTTCGCCCTCAATGAATTCTGTTTCGTAGCCGATAGCCTTCTGCTGCTCATATATGGTCCCGACATTTTCGCGCATGCATTCTGCACTGACCTGCATATAGCCGACCTGATGATAACTGAATGCTTTCGGATCGCTGTCCCAAACATCAACCGAATGGGCCATCAGTTCACGCATCGCTGGTTGGAAGTAATTGTTGCGGATAACGCCACAGGCAATGCCGCTGGCACCCGAAGCAATACCGGTTTTATCCAAAATAAGAACGTCCTCGCCGCTCCCTTTGCCCGAGGCCTTCAACCCTTCGGCAAGATTCCAAGCTGTACTGAGACCGTGAATTCCCGCGCCGATAATGACATATTTGGCATGAGCCGGCATCGCCATTTGACTTATCTCCCTTAGTTTCAAGCCCTCGTGGGCTTTTGTCGGTTTCGAGCCTGTTTCAATTTAAACAGGCTAAATTGGTACTGTTAGCTGTTCAGCAATAATGCTAAACATTTGCTTTGTTCATCAAGTTTCTGGCATATTGTTAAACATATTTTACACCATTATCAATCTATTATTGCTCATTGGTGTAAATTGGTTCGAATTTAGGAGGTAAAAATTGGCTAAAATGGTACAAGGCATGGACACTCCAGAGGCCATTCAGTCCGGCTCCGCAAACATTGCCGCCCGTCTTCGGCGCGCTATTCTCGAGGGTGAGTATTCCTACCAAACGAAACTACCGGCGGAACGGGAACTGGCTGAGTTTTTCTCTGCCTCGCGAGGAACTATCCGCGCCGCCCTGAATCAACTGGAGGAAATGGGGCTATTGGCCAGACGTGTCGGCAGTGGCACTTTCGTCATCTACAAGGCTTACTCCGAACTGTTGGATGGCGAGGGTCGCGACATCGCTGAAATCACAAGCCCTCTTGAATTGATAGAGGCCAGACTCGCCATTGAGCCACACATGATCAAACTCGCCGCGCTCAATGCATCAAACCGTGATCTTGATCAGTTACGGAAGTTTCTTGAAAACCTTGAAGACTGCCAAAATGATCGCGAGAGCTTCTCCAGTGCCGACGAGCAATTCCACCTGGGCCTCGCGTCGGCCTCTCATAACCGCCTAATATACTGGTTTTACAAGAAATTATCCGACGTTCGCTCGCATGCCCAGTGGGGCGGTATGAAGAAACTGATTGTCAATCCGGATAATATAAAGGCCTACAACACCCAACACCGCGCCTTATTTAACGCCTTGGAAAACCGCGATATGGAAAGAGCGGAAAAATTAATGATCGCACACCTGGAAAAAGCCCGCCTGGACCTTCTCAGTGTGCGCTCCAGCTAATTCCAGCTATCGTTTTTCCACCTTCCTTCGTTTTAGGCAGGCCTACTTAAGACGCCCTCCACACTCAATTGACAGCTCGCACCTTGACGGCCTTGCAACAACTTTGCCTACCTTCCAATTCCCTGCAATCAGGGCCGTCATCTGGCACCACTCAGGTTGCCTGCCGGGCCCGCTGACCATCAACTGACTTCCCCTGACCACATCCCGAATCAGCTTGCTCTTGTTTTTTTTAAACCGGTGCCCAGGCCCAACGGATGGGCCTGCTTATTACTTCGTTATTGATTAACAGTATTTTTGATTCATCTTTGGTGCAATTTTAGTTGACTTTTGGTATTAAATCGGTTCGTTTTGGTTCGTGCAAGTCCAACCGGAACTTCGCACGCCATGACACCGGGACTGAATTCGAGGGGAGTGAGGCATGAGCTATTCGGGGTGGAAAGTTATCTGGCAGGGACTGACCGGCAACACCGGTTGGAAACCTGCCTGGCGCGAGCCTGACCCCAAAGCGTCTTATGACGTTATCATTGTCGGCGCCGGCGGCCATGGATTAGCCGCTGCCTATTACCTGGCCAAAGAATTCGGAATAACCAATGTCGCGGTTATCGAAAAGGGCTGGCTGGGATCGGGCAACATTGGGCGCAATACGACGATCGTGCGTTCGAACTACCTTCTTCCCGGCAACGAACCTTTCTATGAGTTCTCGATGAAACTGTGGGAAGGACTGGAGCAGGACTTCAACTATAACGCCATGGTCTCGCAAAGGGGAATTTTGAATCTTTGCCACTCGGACCCGCAGCGCGACGCCTTTGCGCGGCGCGGCAACTCAATGCGGCTGGCCGGGGCCGACGCCGTTCTGCTTGACGCCGATGGCGTCCGTCAGATGTGCCCGTTCCTCGACTTCGACAACGCCCGCTTCCCCATAAAGGGTGGCATTTGGCAGCCCCGAGGGGGCACCGTTCGTCACGACGCCGTCGCCTGGGGCTATGCCCGCGGAGCCGATATGCGCGGGGTCGACATCATCCAGAACTGTGAGGTGACCGGTTTCGTGATGGAAAACGGGACCTGTATGGGCGTCGAGACGAGCCGGGGAACAATCCGCGCAAAGAAAGTCGGCGTCGCCGTCGCCGGCTCATCGGGCCGTGTGATGGCCAAGGCCGGGATGCGCCTGCCCATTGAAAGCCATGTGCTGCAGGCCTTCGTGACAGAAGGGCTGAAACCACTCATACCAGGCGTCGTCACCTTCGGGGCCGGGCATTTTTATGTCAGCCAATCAGACAAGGGAGGCCTCGTCTTCGGTGGTGATATCGACGGCTACAACACCTATGCCCAGCGCGGCAATCTGCCCGTGGTCGAGGACGTCTGCGAGGGTGGCATGGCGATTATGCCGATGATCGGGCGAAGCCGATTACTTCGCTCGTGGGGTGGCGTTATGGACATGTCGATGGACGGCTCGCCGTTTATCGACAAGACCCATATCGATGGTTTGTATTTCAATGGCGGCTGGTGTTACGGCGGCTTCAAGGCGACGCCGGCGTCCGGTTTCTGTTTTGCCCATCTTCTGGCCAAGGATGAACCGCACCCGACAGCGACTGAGTATCGCCTGGACCGTTTCCGACGCGGTGCCATGATCGACGAAAAGGGCGTTGGCGCCCAACCGAACCTGCATTGATAGTGGGGAGATAGAAAGATGATCATCAATCACCCGCTTCTTGGCCCGCGCGACGCACAAGAATTCACCTATCTGGGCGATGCGTCACTAATCGACCGTCCGGACTGGCAGGACGAGAAGGCCCAAGAAAAATTTCATGAATACCTCTATATCCGCGATAACCCGGCGGGGGAGCATCGCGAGCTGTGGTATCACGAACAAGGTGATCGTTCCTGGCTTGTCGTTACCCGCGACACCCTGAGCCATGAAATCACCCACGTTGAACTGGCCCGCGATGTGGCCATCGCCAAGGGACGCTCCAGATGACACAAAGTAATCGCATTTCCGGCGGCCTCGTTGATCGCTCAAAAACGTTGAAATTTACATTCAACGGCAAATCCTTGCCGGGCCACCCCGGCGACACGCTGGCTTCGGCGCTGCTTGCCAATGGTCAGCAATTGATGGGCCGGTCGTTCAAATACCACCGCCCGCGCGGCGTCTTCAGCGCCGGGTCGGAAGAACCCAACGCCCTTGTCCAACTGCGCAGCGGGGCCCATCAGGAGCCCAACACGCGGACCACGGTGGCCGAACTTTTTGACGGCCTCGAGGCGACAAGCCAGAACCACCGGGGTTCCCTCGAAAACGACTATATGGAAGTAACAGATCTTTTCTCGCGATTCCTGTCTGCCGGATTTTATTACAAGACTTTTATGTGGCCGAAATCGTTTTGGGAAAAAGTGTACGAACCTATCATCCGACATTCCGCCGGCCTTGGCCGCCTTTCCTTTGAGGAAGACCCGGATATCTATGACAAGGGATTCCTGCATTGTGATCTTTTGGTCATCGGCAGTGGCCCGGCTGGGCTTTCCGCCGCGCTTGCGGCGGGGCGTTCCGGCGCGCGGGTAATTCTTGCCGACGAAGATTTCCTTTTTGGCGGACGGCTGAATGCTGAGACGCTCGAAGTGGACGCCATGCCTGGTTCCGTTTGGGCGGAGCGCACCCGCGCAGAGCTTGCCGCCATGGATAATGTCCGGTTGATGACACGCACCACGATTTACGGTGCCTACGATCATGGTATTTATGGCGCGATTGAGCGCGTCACCGATCACCTCGCCCACTCGGGTGGCAAGCCGCGTCAGATTCTCTGGCGCATTTATTCGAAGCGCGCTGTTCTGTGCGCCGGGGCGACTGAACGTCCCATCGCTTTTGGCAACAACGACCGTCCGGGCGTTATGCTGGCCGGGGCCGTCAGGTCCTATGCGAACCGCTGGGCCGTAACGCCGGGCAAACGTGTCGCCGTCTTTACCAACAATGACGACGGCTGGCGCACGGCGAGCGATCTTTCAGAGAAGGGCGTCGCTATTTCGGCGGTCATCGACACCCGGGACGGCGAGCCGCGGGCGCAAATTCCGGGCGCGACCATCGCCATGGGCGGCCGGATCATGGATACAAGAGGCCGCAAGGGCATCCACTCGATCAAACTGGTCGATGGGCGGACGATTGACGCCGATTGCCTCGCCGTTTCAGGCGGCTGGAACCCGAACATTCACCTGACCGGCCACCAGCGAGGCCGCCCGGCCTGGCGCGAAGACCTGGCCACATTTGTGCCCGGCGAAGACCTTCCCCCCGGCATGACGGTTGCCGGCGCGGCGAATGGTGCGCTAACGCTGGCCGCCGCCTTGACGCAAGGACGCGTAGCGTCCGAAAAAGCACTGAGAGATCTCGGCATCGCGCCGAAGGGTGGCGAGGCTGCAAAAGCCGAGGATGAGGCCGCCGATATCACCGCTTTCTGGCACGTCGGCGAAAGCAAGGGCCGGGCCTGGCTTGACCTGCAAAACGACGTCACGGCCAAGGATGTCAAGCTGGCGCACCGCGAAAGTTACCGCTCGGTCGAGCACCTGAAACGCTATACCACCCTTGGCATGGCCACCGATCAGGGCAAAACGGCGAACATGCTGGCGCTGGCGATCATGGCCGAGTGCACCGGCAAAACGATCCCGGAAACCGGCACGACCATCTTTCGGCCGCCCTATACGCCCGTTCCCATGGGCGCTTTGGCCGGACGGGCGCGCGGCAAGGACTTTCGTCCCTACCGACTGACCCCAAGCCACAAATGGGCGGATGAACAAAGCGCGGTTTTCGTGACCACCGGCATGTGGATGCGGGCCCAGTGGTTCCCGAAGCCAGACGAGACCCATTGGCGCGAAAGTGTTGATCGCGAAGTCGCCGCAACTCGTGGTTCTGTCGGCATCTGCGATGTGACGACGTTGGGCAAGATTGACATTCAGGGCCGCGATGCGGCTGAATTCCTGAACAAGCTCTACGTCAACGGCTTCGCCAAGCTTGCCGTCGGCAAGGTTCGCTACGGCCTGATGCTGCGCGAGGACGGTATGGCCATGGACGACGGCACCACGGCCCGAATGAGCGAAAATCATTTTGTCATGACGACAACGACGGCGAACGCCGGTCCGGCCTTCCGGCACATGGAATTTTGCCGTCAGTGCCTGTGGCCGGACCTCGACGTCCACCTGATCTCGACCACCGACGGATGGGCCCAGTTCGCCGTCGCCGGTCCCAATGCGCGCCAGCTGTTGCAAAAGGTCGTCGATAGCGAACACGACATTAGCAACGAGGCGTTCCCCTATATGGCCTGCGGCGAAATGACAATCTGCGGCGGAACAACCGCCAGGCTGTTCCGAATTTCGTTCTCCGGTGAACTAGCCTTTGAGATCGCCGTCCCGGCGCGTTTAGGGGACTCTCTGATGCGAATGCTAATGGCGGCTGGCGAAGAGTTTAATGTCGTACCCTATGGTACCGAAGCCCTTGGCGTCATGCGGATCGAAAAAGGCCACGCCGCCGGCAACGAGCTGACCGGTCAAACAACAGCGGCAAACCTGGGCATGGGGCGCATGGTGTCGAAAAAGAAAGACTGCATCGGCAACACCCTTTCCGAACGTCCCGAGCTTAATCGTGACGACGGATTGCGACTGGTCGGTTTCAGGCCGGTCAACCGGGCAGAGGCGCTGACATCGGGCGCCCATTTCATTGCACCGGGCAAAAGCACCGTCATGGACAACGACGAGGGCTGGATGAGTTCGGTCACGTTCTCTCCGGAACTGGGTCATTCAATCGGTATTGGTTTTATCAAGCAAGGGCACGAGCGCCTTGGCGAGGTTGTCCGCGCCGTCGACCTTGTCCGCGGCAAGGATATTGAAGTCGAGATCGTATCGGCCCACTTCATCGATCCGGAAGGAGAACGTCTGCGTGTCTGAGTATACCTTAACAGCCCAGCCCGCATTGGGCGGATATCAGGAAACCTTCGATGGCGTTTCGCTTCAGGAATTGACCGAACTTGCCATCATCTCAATCGCGGTTCCAAATGGCGGCGCTGACGCTGTGTCAAAGGCTTTGAGCGATACTTATGGTGCCTCCCTCCCCAAAGCCGGTGAGACAAGCCGGTCTGAAGACGGTCAGACCCGATTCCTTGGCATGGCCCGCGATCAGATGTTCGCTATTTTCAATCACCCGGAACCCAACGCGCTCAACATTGTCGCCGGAAAACTGAAAGACGTTTCTTATCTCACTTCGCAATCGGACAACTGGGTCGGTTTGCGTCTGTCTGGGCCAAACAGCCGCGACGTTCTTGAACGCATCTGTCCGCTTGATCTCGAGCCGTCTCAGTTTGCCGAAGGAAAAGTCGCCCGCACCGCGATGGAGCACATGGGCGTGATTATTTTGCCCGGCGGCAAAGATGCTTTCCTCCTGATCACCGCCTCGTCGTCCGCAGCCTCCTTCCTGCACGCCGTCGAAACATCCATTCACTATGTCGTCGACTAGTGCTTTAACTTCCGGCGGATGTCTTTGCGGGGCCGTTTCATTTGAAATTCGGGGGTCCCTGCGAGGCGTCGTCGCCTGCCATTGCAGTCAGTGCCGCCGCACCCATGGCCACTTCGCCGCCTACACCCAGTGCCGGACCGATGAGCTTGAATTCACCGAAGACAGAGGCCTGAAATGGTATGTTTCCTCGGACAAGGCGAAGCGGGGTTTCTGCCATGATTGCGGCGCATCACTGTTTTGGCAACTGGCCGGGGCGAGCGAAATATCTGTTAGCGCTGGCAGTCTAAACCAGCCGTGCGGCCTCAAGCTGGTTGGTCATATCTACTGCGAAGACATCGCCGACTATTACACATTAAGCGACGAGCTTCCGAAATATCCGGGGTCATCCAAAGGGGCGTTCCGGAAAGATCAAGCCAGACTTCCAGCCGACAAATGATGCTGCGCACGTCGCATATCCAACGTTTCCAGTGCTTGCTTCAGCACCCTGCCCAATAGACGGGCCCAATAGTCCTGACCCTTTTCATCGTCGATCAAATCCTGTCTGATCTCTAGCTCGACAGTGGGTATTCCGCGCCCCTCGCCATGAGAGGGAACCGTATACACATTATTGTCAGACATACTGAACGGTTCGTTGTCGCCAACAACCAATCCATCTTCGCGGGCAAACAAATCGATCAGGGATTCGGCGAGACGGTTCTCGCGGTTATGGATAACGCCGGCATGCCACGGTCTTTTTACGCCCGATATTTCCGGCGTAAAACTGTGTATCGTTACTAACGCCTTCTGTCTTCCAGACTGTTTCCTGCGCTCAAGTTCGCCGTCCAGACACTCGTGAAAGGGGCCATGAATGGCGTCAATGCGTTTTACGACATCGCCCGCCGAAAGCCCCACATTCCCGGTTATAGCGGTTCCATCACTTTTCATCGGGACGATTTCAGGATCATTGGCCCAGCGGTTACAATCGACAACCAGACGTGAATAGGGTTGGCTCACGAGGGTCGCGTCGAGAAACTCGCTAACGCGCCGGGCGACAGCTTCGGCACCGATATCCCAAGCGATGTGGCGCGACAAGTCACCCGCGCCCAAGCCAAGATTGGCCATGCCCTTTGGAATTCTGTTTCCGGCGTGTTCGCAGACCAGCACATAGGGGCTGGTTCCTTCAGCTCGCCGAACACGGTAAGGGGGCGGATCATCGGCAGCGAACATAACCCTCTCCGGATTAATGCGACATCAGCACCGGTACCGTCATATGTTCAAGAATATGACGCGTACTTGACCCTTTAAATAGGTGGGGGAAACCGTATTGTCCGTGCGCCCCCATGACTAGCATATCCAAGCTTTCTTCGGCCAGGCGAGCAAGCAGGACATCCATAATGCCGATGCCATCGACATTGAACCGTTCGATTTTGACTCCGATCCCGTGCACGCCCAAATGATCGACGACATCATTCTCCGTGAAGGCGTATTACCCTCTTCCCTCGGGGACCAATTTACGATGGCCAAACGGACGTCCTTGGAAAGTTTAAGCAGGGGAATAGCGTCGTTCATTGCCCGGCTTGCTTCGCGCCCACCATTAAAGGCAATCATGATTTTATTACCGATCGATGGCTGACTCATGACGAACGGAACGACCAGGACAGGCCGACCGCAGTTGTTGATAACCTGTTCGGCCAAATCCCTTGGGCTTGTTTCGGAACTATTCGGATCGAACTGACCGAGAACCGCCATATCCGAAGATGACGCCCAGGCAAGGACCGCCTTGACCATCAAATTTCCGTTGCCCGTGACCCTGGAGACCCAACGATGCTCGATGTCTGCTTCAGCCGTGCGTTGCTTAAAGGATACTTCAGCCTTTTGAACCAGTTCGGCCATCTCTTTACCTGGCTGCTTTGCCTTGGCGTCCATTTTCCTGTCAACCACGGCGAACACGCCTGTCAACCTTGCTTTGAAACGAGCCGCTAGCTGCAACCCCACCTGCAGCCGCATATCCGAGGCGGGGGTGTTATCGAGGTGAATCACTAAGTCTTTCATTGCCATGCCCGTCCTAATTTCTTGTTCTTAATCACCACCGCCGAGGTAGGTTTCCTGAACCTTGTCGTTTTCGAGCAAGGCCTTCGCATCGTCCTCAAGAACAACCGAGCCCGTTTCCAGCACATAGCCCTTTTGCGCCAGGGAAAGTGCCAGACGAGCATTCTGTTCAACCAGAACGACCGTTCGCCCTTCGGCATGAATTTCCTTGATGATTTTGGCGATTTCCTGACAAAGAATAGGAGACAATCCCAACGATGGCTCGTCCATCAAAACAACCTTCGGGTCGGACATCAAGGCCCGGCCCATGGCCAGCATCTGCTGTTCGCCGCCGCTCATTGTTCCTGCCGCCTGGGTCAGGCGCTCACGCAACCGAGGGAAATGCTTGAACACGCTTTCAAGGTCACGGGCGATGCCGCCCTTGTCCTTGCGCGTGAAGGCACCCATCTCCAGATTTTCCTTCACCGTCATAAAAGGGAACACGCGCCGTCCTTCGGGCACGTGGGCAATGCCCCTCATTGTGATTTCCTCAGGCGACAGGTGGTCGATGCGTTCGCCCTTGAACCAGATTTCACCTTTGGAAGGTTGTTTCAAACCGGAAATTGCCCTCAGGGTTGTGCTTTTTCCCGCGCCGTTGGCTCCGATCAGGGCAACGATCTGCCCCTCTTCCACGTCTATCGAGACATCCTTGATCCCGGAAACCTTCCCGAAGTAAACGCTCGCGTTTTTTACACTAAGCAACAATGTCTTCGGCTCCCAAATAAGCTTCGATAACGTCCTTGTTCTCTCTAATTTCTTGCGGCAACCCCTCGGCAAGCTTCTCGCCGAAATCAATAACGGTGATTTTGTCGCAAAGATTCATGACCGTTCGCATGTCATGTTCGACCAGCATGACTGTCATTCCCATTTCATCACGGATAAGTCGGATGATCCGGGTCATTTCCGCCTTTTCCGTCGGGTTCATTCCGGCAACCGGCTCATCGAGCATCAACAACCTGGGTTCTGTCGCCAACGCGATGGCGACATTCAACGCCCTTTGTAAACCATAGGGCAGGTTGCTCGCCAATTCGTCCTGATGCTCGGTCATACCAAGAAAATCGACGATTTTTCTGGATTTTTCGAGGTTCTCAATTTCCATATGCTTCGACATGCCGAAAACCGCGCCGAAAAGGGTTTCACGTGCATGCAAATGGCGACCGATGTTGACGTTCTCCAAGACGGTGAAATTTGGAAACAGGGCAACGCGCTGGAACGTTCGCACGGCGCCCAGTTCGGCGATCTTGTCGGGAGAAAGATTGGTAATGAAGGTCCCGTCGAATTTAATGGTGCCGCCGGAAGGTTTGTAGACACCGCTAATAACATTAAAGAACGTCGTCTTTCCAGCCCCGTTTGGGCCGATGACGCCACGGATTTCGCCTTCCTCCACCTCAAGGTTCAAATCCCGGTTGGCCATCAGGCCACCAAAGTTCTTGCTTAAATTCTTAACTTCCAGGATAGCCATCTGTTCACGCGTCTCCTAATTTTCCTTAGTTCCGTCAGCCGTCCGTCTATCCAGCAATTCCCTGACTTTGCTCATCAGGCTGTCGAGCCCTCCGGGCAACAAGGTTAAGAAAGCGATCAGGATGCCGCCAAACAGCAGAGGTCGCCATTCGGCCAGTGGCCGCGCCGCCTCGCCGACCAGCATCATCACGGCGACGCCTATCAGCGGTCCCCAGAATGATCCGACGCCGCCGACGACAACCCAAATAACCAGGTAGACCATTGTATTGACGTCGAAGTTCTTAGGATCAATTGCGCCCAGGCGATGCGCCAGCAACACCCCCGCGATCCCGGCGAAAAAGGCTGAAACGCTGAAAGCCATGGCCCGGTAACGCGCCACGTTAATCCCTATGCACTTCGACAGGTCTTCGTCGGCATAGATCGCTTTCAGGACCCTTCCCGTGCGCGATAAATCTATGCGATAGAGAACCGCAAGACAGCCGATGGTGAACAGCAAAACAAGATAGTAATATGGTGTGGCTTCATAGAAATCGATGTCGCTTAGTTCTATCGATGGGATGCCGATCATGCCGCGCGGGCCACCAAAGGGAAAATGAAATTTAACCCAGATCAAGCGGACAAATTCACCTAGCGCGAACGACCCGATGAAGAACCCGAAACCCTTGGTGCGCAGCAAGGGGAAGACGACGGCCAAGCCAACCACCGCCGAAGCCATGCCGCCGAGCAATACCGTGCCCCAAAACGGCCAACCCAGGAACTTCGCCAGCAGGGCCGTGGCGTAGGCGCCGACGCCCATGAAAACAACATGCGACAGCGACCAGTCACCGCAGGTCGTGATCAGCCGGAAACTGGAAGCCAGGATCAAGTTGATCATGAACAAGATCATTATTTCGACGTAATATTCTCCGATCACCTCCGGCATTATGGCGAATCCGGCAAGAACAGCGAGGGCGGTAAGATATCTTATCATCGAACGCCCCTACATCCTGACCCGGCCAAGAAGGCCGGTTGGTTTAACGACAAGAATAATCGCCATGAACGCCACACCGGCCATCGTCGCAAGAACCGCATCGAACAGCGTCGTGACAAAGGTGTGAATAAAACCAAGTATGAATGCCGCAAGGATGCTGCCTTCGATACTTGCCATGCCGCCAACAATGACGACTATAAATGCGGTGACGATAATCGAATGGCCCATGTAAGGCGTAACCGCGTTAATCGGCGCCATCAAGGCACCGGCGACCCCGGCGAATCCGCCGGAAATAGCCATCGACAAGGCCGTTATTTTATTGATGTTGATGCCTTGCAGGGATGCCGCCTCGACATCCTGGGCGCAAGCCCTGAGCGCTTTGCCCAGCTTCATATTGTGAAGAAAGAACCACAGGCCGCCAACCATGACCAGGGTCGAAGGTAGAATAATCAACCGTTGCCATGACATCTGAGCACCCAAAATCGACGCGGCGCCCATGTAAGGGGTGGGAACGGAACGCATCAAGCCAACGCCCCAAACCTGCCCGACGATGACCTGAAGAATAAAGGCAACCCCCGCCGTCGCCATAAAACCGGCAAGCACATTCCCGCGTGTTGGTCTGAATACGAATCTTTCCGTTACCATCCCCAAGGCTGCGACAATCGGAAAAGCCGATATCACCGCAGCGGGAAACGGCATTCCGCCAAGGGCGTAAAGAACATAAACCACGTAGGCGCCCGCCATGAAAAATTCACCATGGGCGAAGTTCGCCATCTGCATGACACCAAAAGCCAGGGCTAGGCCAACGGCGACAATGGCGTATATGGAGCCCAAAATCACGGCGTTGGAAATGCTTTGAATAAAGGTCGGCCAATCCATCGTTTTACCTCTGTCCCGAACCAATAGCCGGGAAAATTCCGTATTTTATACCGGAAGCATTCCGGGGAACGGCAAAACCGCCGTCCCCCGGTGACACACAGTAGTCTAACGCTGGTCGAACATCTGGCCGCGCTCGCGCACGACAGCGATGATCTGGTCTTTGCGGGATTTGAACCAGTTCGAGAAATCAATCACGGCCTGGATTCTTTTTACGCCGCCGCGATGTTCATTAAAGGGAATCGGCGTTGCAATCATGTTGTCGATGCCCCACATTTCCTTACCCGACATCTTTCCCGGGCCGAGGATGGTCAAAATGGAGTCCTCTTTACGAAGCGCATCAAGAACCTTGTCGGGATTGAATGATCCGGCAAGCTCCACGCCCTTGGCCCATAGACGAAGCATGATCACGTGATCCCAGTCGATGCCGGTAATTCCACGATGAACGTCGTCTTTTCCACCGGGGCCATAACGCTTGATCCAGTCCTGATAAAACTTATGCTGGAACGAAGGTTCATTCCACCACGGATCATCAAACAATGGGAAGCTGTCGACGGCTCCTTCTATGTATTCAGCCGGTACTTTTTGCAAAATCGACTCACTATCAAGATAGTTGGCCGAAATGGCTCCCTTGTACCCCTGAATATAAAGCTGCTCGACGATCAGGGCGACGAAGGTCGGATACGACAGGTTCAGGCTGACAACTTCCGGCTTTGTCGCCAACATGGCGGTAACGATGGGTGCGAAGTCGGTTGTTTCTAGCGAGTAATGCTTGTCATAAACGACATCCCAGCCGTCGGCGAGGGCCGAGCCCACTTCCCAGGCCTGAGACGTCAGGCCAATGGTGTCGTCCTGCGAAATCACCGCCCAGCGCTTGAGACTGGGATTGCTCATTTTGTGATAGAACGGGCGCATCATATCAATACGCGGAGTAACGTCGCCACCGGCGATCAGATAGGGCCGGTCCGGCTTGATGTCGGTCGAGATCAGACTCGCGTAAATGACCTTCTTCTTCGTCAGGTACGGATGAACCGCATCGGCCGGATTGCCGCCGATCGCGCTGATGAACTTGACGTCATGCTGAAGAACGAGTTCCTTGGCGCCCTGCAGGGCTTTGCTTCCAACTGCTTCGTCATCAAAAGTAAACATCTTCAACGGATAGCGCTGGCCATTGACCAGCAAACCGCCGTCGGCGTTAACTTCATCAATGAACATCTGGTTACCGGTCAGGCCGGGAAGGCCCCAACCTGCGTCCGGGCCCGAAAGAGCGCCCAGGAATCCGACATTAACCGTATCGCCCGGTTTCGGATCCTTCCATTCAGCAGCCTTCGCCACACCCACCGGGGTGATAAGCGAGGTCACGAGCAGCGCCGTGGCCGTTAAAGCCGCCGACGATATTTTAAGTATTTTCATCTTATTCAAAGCCTCCTGTTTCGTTGTTGCCGTTGCCGTCATATACGGCTGTCACATTTGGGATCATCAGCCTAAAATTTCTGGAGCTTGAACCCCTATTTATCATTTACCAATTTAATATCTATCATTGACCATTATTTGTCAAAATAAAACCTTTCCATTACAGTGATGGCCGAACAATAATCAGCAAAGTATATAGAAAATATACGATTTTATGAAATTTTGAACAATTTGATATAATTTAATTTCATAACTACAGTTAAAATACGCTTAATGACACGATATATAAGACTTAATTTTTATTTTTTATTAAAAATATAACAAATACCGGATATTTATTACTTATTTAATTTATATGGTCAGAATATTTCACATTTTTATAAAAATTTACTCTTGATCCCATTGAAGCCACCGATTATACGTACTCCATATGTCGTCCAATTTTTGAACCAATTATGTACCATTCATAACTCTTTCGCCAAATATGAGCCGCACTGAATAAGGGCTACAAAAGTGACCGAGGGAACCCAACACGCCGCCACAGCGCCACAACAAAGCCGCCGCAACAAGCATCGCCCCAAGGGACGCGGCGCCGACGCGGTTTCGCAAGAAGCCATCCGCCACATCCTCAATGACGCCCCGCTTCAGCGCGACCACCTAATCGAGAACCTGCATTTGTTGCATGACGCATTTGGCGGCCTCAGCAAACCGCATCTTGTCGCCCTGGCGGAAGAAATGGGGCTGGCCATGGCGGAGATCTACGAAGTCGCGTCCTTCTATGCCCATTTTGATATTCTTGTAGACGGCGATCAGGCATCGAGCATAACGGTCCGTGTCTGTGATGGCCCTGCTTGCGCCATGGCCGGGGCGGCCGACCTTCTGCAAAACATAGGCGATAAAGCAGGACAGGATGTCCAGGTCGTGTCTGGACCGTGCATGGGGCGATGCGACAACGCACCGGTCGTTGTCGTTGGCCATAATCATATCACCGGAGCCAATGCCAAAAAGGTTGGCGCCGCTGTGGCGGCAAAAAATGTCAGGACACAAGCTGTCGAGGCTCCCCGCTATCAGGACTACCTCGACAAAGGCGGTTTTAGGATTCTCGAAGCTTGCCTGTCCGGCAAGATGAGCTTCGACGATGTCGTTTCGATACTCAAGAATTCCGGTCTGCGCGGCCTGGGCGGAGCCGGCTTCCCCAGTTCGATGAAATGGAAATTTGTTCGCGATGAACCAGGCCCGCGCTTTCTCGCTGTCAATGCCGACGAGGGCGAACCCGGCACCTTCAAGGACCGTCATATCCTTGTTAATGACCCGTACGCATTTTTGGAAGGGGTGCTGATCGCCGCCTGGGCCGTCGAAGCCGCGGACACTTATATCTACTTACGTGACGAGTATGCCGATATCCGGCTTTCCCTCGCCGCCATCATCGCACAAATCGAAAAGGCAGGCAGGGCCGGCCACACGCGCCTTCACTTGAGGCGTGGCGCTGGCGCCTACATCTGCGGCGAG
>Ga0233430_1002446_pt1 | contig 21485 bp, 18 predicted proteins | sample SI_118_April2016_2_FD_179883 | JGI IMG/M metagenome (GOLD analysis project Ga0233430, IMG submission 179883) | Seawater microbial communities from Saanich Inlet, British Columbia, Canada - SI_118_April2016_150_MG | ecosystem: Environmental > Aquatic > Marine > Inlet | place: Canada: British... | reverse complement strand
TTCTTGAATTTTACCATCTGGGTACCTCCTGCTATTATGGGGTAATCGTGTCAATTACCACTATAGCAAGGGTTCCCAGGTGGTATCTACCCTCTTTTAAATTTTAAGTGCAAAATTCAGGTAATAATTGAGCGGGCGCTGGCTGTTGTGATCTGTTTTCATGGCAACAGCGCTCGCGCAACCCGAAGGGGGCTTTAGTGAACAATGACTTAAAGCTGAGTGTTCTTCTCCTGTTCTTTTGCATTTTTCTCTGGTTCTATGCCATCCCTTATCATATCAAGGGTACCCTTCAGGCCTTGGTACCCAGGGGGTTGACCCTCTCCATGATGGTCCCCTGCGTGCTTCTTTTCATCAATGGCCTATCGTCTGCCAGGGCCGGAATAAAACACCCACTGCCTGACTACCAGATCCGGGCTTCTTTAACTGCGCTTGCGATTGTTCCAATGATGTTCGTCTATCTGTTCCTGACCGATATCCTCGGGTTTTATGTTACGACCAGCCTGTTCATTTTCATCTTCATGCTCTATTTTAAAGCTAAAAAATCGATTTCTTTTTACCTTTTCCCCATCGCAGTTCCCTTAATCGTTTATGTGATAATCGGAAGAATTCTGCACTTCCCATTTCCGGAAGGACTTTTTTTCTAAGTTTGTCAAGGAGCGGGTTTTATGTTTGAACAGGTTCTGAGCGGATTGAATATGGTTTTAGTGCCACAAAATTTAATGTGGGCTGCCGCCGGCGTAACATTTGGTATGATTCTGGGCTCCATCCCGGGACTAACGGACAACATGGGGATCGTCCTCTTTCTGCCGTTCACATTTTATTTGAGCCCTATTGCAGGGATTGCCATGCTCATGGGGCTTACCAAAGGGGGTAATTTCGGAGGCTCAATTCCGGCGGTACTCTTCAACATTCCCGGAACGCCCCAGGCCATGGTAACCTGCTTAGACGGTTATCCCCTGGCCCAACAGGGAAAAGGCGGCAAAGCCTTAAAAGCGGCGTTGTATTCATCCGTTGTCGCCGACGCATGCAGTGATCTGATTTTGATTTTTTTAGCCGCACCGGTGGCCCTGGTGGCCTTGAAAATCGGCCCCCCGGAATATACCTCCATCATCATTTTCTCCCTGGCCGTTATCAGCATTGCAGCCTCTGAGCATCCGGTCCGGGGTCTTGTGGCGGTACTTCTGGGCCTTTTACTCGGAACGGTCGGAACGGATCCCGGTTTCGGCACCCCCAGACTGATATTTCATGTAATTGAATTGGCAGACGGGTTTCATATCATGCCCATGGTGATCGGCATGCTGGCCTTTTCAGAGGTGCTCATCCAGCTCGAAAAGGAATTTATCAAATCCCTGGTTCGGAAATTCTCAAACATGATGGCCGATCCGGATAAAATATTGGGATCGGAAAACCCGGACCACCCGGAAAACCATCGTCTGTCATGGTCCGAATTCAAAAGTATCCTGCCCACCATAATGCGTTCGACCGGCATCGGGGCGACCATCGGCATTATACCGGGCATCGGCACCACGGTAGGGTCGTACCTGAGTTATATCATGGCCAAACAATCGTCTAAAAATCCAAAAAGCTTCGGCAAGGGCGCCATTGAAGGTGTGGCTGCAGCGGAGGCGGGAAACAACGCCGTCAATGGCCCCAATCTGATTCCTCTGGTCACCCTTGGGATTCCAGGCAATTTGGCGGCAGCCTTGATTTTAGGTGCCTTTATGATGAAGGGATTGATCCCGGGTCCCACCTTCATGCAAACCAATGGCGATATGCTGTATGCACTTTTTTTCGTACTTCTTTTGAGCAACCTGTTCACCTTAGTCATCGGTTACTTTTATATCAAATATGTCCGGAACGTTACAGCGGTCCCCAAACCGTATCTATTTACCGGAATCATCGTCTTCAGCGTTATCGGAAGCTATGTGGGGTATGCAAGTATCTTTGATGTCTACGTGATGCTGGCCTTCGCCATCCTGGGTTATGGGCTGACAAAATTTAAAATCAACCTGCCGACGGTGATTGTCGCCTTTTTTCTGGGGCCGATGTTGGAAACAAAACTTCGCCAGGCGCTCAAGATTTCAGGCGATGACATCACGGTCTTTTTCACAAAACCCATATCTTTATCATTCCTGATACTTACCCTGGTAGCGGTTACCTTTCTGCTCAAACGAAAGCGAACTCTGGCAAAAGATTAGAGGAGAGTACACGCAATGAACGATTCAATCGACCCGATAGTAAGGTATGCATCAACATTCAGCAGTGAAGATGTCCCCGAACCGATCATTAATATAACCCGTGATCTTTTTCTTGACACATTGGGCTGCATTCTTGCCGGCAGCAGCGCCAAGGGTATTCATGAATTAAAGGAAATCACCAATTTTTGGGGCGGGAACAGACAGGCAACGGTCTTTTGTCTTGATGATAAAACTAGCGCTCCTTCTGCGGCCTTTTTAAACTCCGTTATGGGGCACGCGAATGATTATGACGACACCCATGACGGGGCCTTAAACCATGGCTGCGTTACACTGGTTCCGGCCCTGATAGCCGCTAGCGAGGCCCTAAGCAAGGAACCCGGCATGAGCTTTTCCGGATCGATCCCTTTTCGCAAGACGTCAGGGAAAGATTTTCTCGCAGCGCTTGCAATCGGATTAGACATATCCAACCGCCTCGGAATGGCTTTTATCCCTTACCTGCACGTAGGATGGCTCCCGACAACACTCTGGGGTCCCTTTGCCTGCGCTGCAGCCTGCGGAAGGCTCTTGGGGCTTGATGAGGAAAAAATGCAAAACGCCTTTGGGCTTGCATATTCCCAAATTCATGCAAACCGGCAGGGTCTTTTGGATGGTGCTCTTTCCAAACGGATACAACCCGGTTTCAGCGCTTCAGCAGGTATACAGTCCGCATTCTTTGCCGCAAACAACCTTACGGGCGCTAAAAACATCATTGACGGAGATTTTGGTATAAAAGCGCTCTATACAGACGGGCAGATCGACCGGCGATATCTCTCAGAGGAGATCGGAAGTTTTTTTGAGACCACCAATGTGAGCATAAAACCCTATCCCTCCTGTCGATGTACCCATCCTGTAATCGACGCGGCACTGGCGCTTAAAAAGGAACATGATATCCAATGGAACGATATCGAAGGGGGAACCATCTTTCTCCCCCCTCAATCCATGGGCCAGATCGGAAATCGTTTTACGATTCGAGACAACCCCACGGTTGACGCCCAGTTCAGCGCCCAATACACCGCCGCCCTGGCCTTTATCAGCGGGTGGCCGAAAATGGAAGATTTTAAGAAAGAGAATGTTTTAGCAAAAGAAAATATTGCGCAATTGGCATCAAAATTCAGGGTCATTGAGTTTGAAAAAGATCAATCCAGCCTCGTCCCGATTGAAATGAACATCTCTTACGGCACAAACAAAAAAGCCGGCATTCGCATATCCGACCCCAAAGGAAGCAGGAACAATCCTCTGGACCGTGAAGAACTCATCTTTAAATTTAACAGCTGTCTTGATAATTCAGCCAAGAAATATTCAGTTAAAGACCGGGAAAACATCTTAAGGGGAATTGACGATTTCTTGGCACTTGAAGATATCAATGAATTCATACAATTACTATAAGCTCCTGATACCGGAACGGATTTTAAGCGTTCTACCAGCAGAAGCGTTAACAGAAACGTTGCGTCGGAATGGGTGCCATGACGAATAAGAAATCCGGCGATCCGGTGCCGATCTATTTAAAATTGCAGACAAAGCTTATGTTAGAGATTGAAAGCGGCCGTTTGGAGCCTGGCGATCGAATCCCGCCCGAAAACAGACTGGCTGATCATCACGGGGTGAGTATCGGCACCGTTAAAAAAGCTATTTTGAACCTCGCTAATGAGGGATACCTGTATCGGGTTCAAGGAAAAGGTACTTTTGTAGCCGGCACAACGCTGAGGAGAGAGAGCCTTCGCTATTATCGCTTCCTCAAAGATTTCAATAACCCGGAAGCAAATCTGAATATCGAATTTCTGGGGTTAAAAAAAACAAAGGGTATTGAACACGTAAACCGCTGTTTGAAGATAAGGCACAACCAGGCGCTCTATGAAATTAAACGGCTTTTCCTTTTTAATAAAAAACCCCTGATATACTCCCTGTCTTATCTTCCCCAGAAATTATTTGTAAAACTGGATGATTTCTCCCCAAAACAATTTGAAAGGGTCCCCATTTATTTATTTTTGGAAGAAAAATACGGTTTGCCGACTATCTACAACCAGGAGCTTATCAGCTCCGTACCTGCGGCCCATGAGATTACTCAACTCCTGAAGGTTCCAGAAAGATCTCCGATTCTATTCATCGAAATGATCGCATTTACCTATAAGAAAAGACCGTATGAATACCGTCAAAGCTATTGCATCACCGGAAACAATAAAATCCTCAGGGAGTATTAACTCCGGGTATCCCAGAGGGCGCGACCTATTTCATAGGCGCGCGAAGTATATTCCGCAGCTTCGGGTTTCCTGCCGGCTGAAATGAGTTGCCTTGCCTGCTCAATATTCGATTGAATGGTATTTACCTTCTGTTCCTCTCCGGATCGATCTTTCACCGCCTCAAAAATCTTTTCAGCCAAAAACAGATTGTCATCCGTAAAATCTGAATTCACCAGATCCGTTTCTTGAAAGTGACGGATCCGGTCGGCCAATCCCTGTTCTTTAAACGGGGTGATCTTTTCTGCTGCTACAACCAATTCCTTCCCGCTTTCCGCTGCATCCAAAAGCGCCTGACCGAAGTTAAAGGGGGTGGCCGCAACCGGTTTTAACGCCCTGAAACCGCAAGGCAAAAATAATCCCCAATGAATGGCTCCCAATGAAGTCAACGCCCCCTTGCCGGTGCCCCCGGCGATGGTAACGGCAAAAGCGGGTTTGCCGTTTGTGGGAAGAAACAGCGTGTGGAGCCCCCCGCCTCTGGGAGGTATCCGCACCTTATCGATAAAATCTTTTGCCAGCCCATTGATATCGTGAAAATAGACAGGGGCTCCGAATATGACACCATCGGCCTCTTTTATTCTCTGATTCCTCGGTCCGGCCGAGTCATCGAGTTTGCAGATACCGTCTTCCCAGCATTTCTGAAGTTTGCATCCCCGGCAGGGTTTTATCTCTTCATCTCCCAGGTACATCACATCCGTCTCCGCACCCGCTGAAGCCGCACCCGAAACTGCACTATCGACCAACTGCCGGGTCCGTCCGTTTTTATTCGGACTTCCGACAATGCCTAATATTTGAGTCATTTTTGTCTCCTCCGGTATATGGTATTGACAGGCTTAGCCATCTTTAAATAAAGGCGTCAGGTTCTCCTTATTTTTCCGGAACCGTTGGGTTGGATTCCAGCATCAGACAGAAAAGCAGACTGATAAACGCCACCCCGGCGCCGAAAAGAAAGGTAATTTCAAAACCGAGCAGATCCCACACCAGGCCCCCGATGATGGGAATGACGATGGCAGAAAGGTGATTGATGGTCACCCCGGCGGAAATATTGCTGGTAATATCCTCCGGACGGGCGGTCTTTTTCAAATAGGTTTCCAGCGCCATGTTAAAGCCGAAGAGAATATGATCGGCAATAAAGAACAGAAACAGAATCCACAGATTATCGATAAAAGCATATCCGGTGAATATTCCGACAAGTATCGTATATAGGGTGATGAGCACACAACGTTCACCAAAGTAGTTAATGATGCTTCCTGCTTTTTTGAATATAAAATACGATAGAATGCTGTTGATAAAGATCAGAAGGGTAATCTCCTTCACGCTGACACGGTGCACCATCACCAGCAGAAAGATGGCGAAGGTGGTAAAAATGTGGCGCCGGGTGCCGGAAAGAAATTGAAGGACATAGTACAGCCAGTATCGCTTTTTATAGCGGAGTTTTTTCCCCGTGACAGTGGCCAGGGCGGTATTGTCGTTAAAGGATAGATATATGCCGACGGCCATGACGCCAAGACCGCCCGCAAAAAAGAAATGCTGCATGGTAATCGCCGCACCGGACCAATCGATCAGCCAAAAGGCCACGGTGACCACGCCCGTTGTTGCGGCGGCCGCCAGCTGGGCATGGCTGCGGTATCGGGCCATGGTATGGGCGGCCCGGTTGCTGTCCAAAAGTTTCAAGGTGATGGCCGTTCTCAGTGGATAGAAAAAATGGAAGCCGACACTCATTACAAAGCCGGCAGCAACCAGTCCCCAGAACCCGTCCACAAAACTGGTCAGCATCAAACCAAACCCCAATAATGCCACACTCAAAAACGTCAGGCGGATTTCAGAGATCACCATAACGATGAGTGCCACCGCAAATCCCATCAGACCCGGCACCTCTCTTATCGCCTGTAAAATACCGATCTGTGTTGCCGTAACCCCAATCTCTTCCACAGCAAAATTGTTGAATAAGTTGCGCCACAGGCTGAAGCCGAACATCAAAGCAAAGTTGCCCGTATAGAGGGCCATAAAATTAACAGGGGGCTTTTTTCCCATGATCTCCTTCAATGAAATGAGCGTTCATGCTCACATTTTTGTCCCTTGTCTATTCAGTTAAACAAGGAACGACCATGTCATAATTTCCCGGGAAAGACAATTGACTGACGATTGAACCGGCATCGTGTCCCGACGATACGGAATACTCTCATGGGGAAGGCCCTTTAAAAATCAGATATGCTAAGTTTGCCAATAGTTAACCCTATCGTTGCATAATTCTTGTCAGGAATAAACTCGGAGTAAGTTCCAGAAATATCGAGAATCCAGCATCGAGAATCGAGTATCTACCTTCATTTTCAATGATTTCTGTCGTAACAACATCAAATAGTTCCAACTTTTTATGCAGCTATAGGGTTAAGTAAGGTGTCCCCGGAATCAGCAATACTTTGATTAATAACTCCGCTTTCGCTATACTCAACGAAGTGATTGATTTAGCGTTGTGAAACCAAGACCATAAGGGTCTCAGCTTCACAACCGTGTGGGGAAAACACATGCCGGCAATTATTTTGACAACCGTATTCACGGTCTTCTTTGTAGTGACGTTTATGGCGTGGAGGCGGTACCTCTGGGCGGCTGAAAAGGTACCGCACGGCCAGACGGACTCCTGCCCGTATAGCTTGACGGATGTCTTTGGCGACCACCACCTTGTAAACGTACCGCACCAGAAAGGAATCCAGTGGCTCACAGAGGTCTTCAGCCGCTCCGCCGAGAAATACCCGGACCTTACGGCCCTAGAGATTCCCCACACCGGAGAGTCCCTGACCTTCGCTGAGCTCGATGACCGGGCCGAAAACGTGGCTGCTGCCCTTTCCCCCTTCCTCACGGGCCCGGACCAGGTCGTGGCCGTGGCCATGTCCCAGGATAACTGGCAAATCGTGGCCTCTCACCTCGGCATTCTCAAGGCCGGCGGTACCATGATGTTCCTCGACACCGCTTTACCCGAGGCCCTGATCACCCACATGCTCAAGGACGCTCAGCCGGTGGTCATTCTCACCCGGGGTCACGACAAGTTCCGCGACCTGCCGACGCTCGACATCCTGACATTGCCGGATAGGATGCCCCGTAGCGAGCCGCCGACCTGGCTGGACGACCCCGCCCAACGCCTTGCGACCATCTTCTACACGAGCGGAACCACCGGGATGCCAAAGGGTGTTGAGTGCCACCACGCAGGCTATGTAAACCTGGCCCTGAGCTACGCCGATTATTTTGATCTCATTCCGGGTATGGACGCGACCTCGCTCACTTCGTCGCTGGGATACGACGGCAGCATCTCCGAGATGTACAGCGCCTGGGTATCGGGTTGTGCGGTGGTCATGCTGACAAAGGAGCAGATACGATCCGGCCCGGACCTCATCCCCGTTCTCCGCAAAGCCGAAGTCACCATGCTCTTCTGTCCTCCGGTGCTGCTTACCACCCTCACATCAACCCCCGAGCTTGATCTCCCCTACCCGCTGTGCCGCTATATCGTACCGGCGGGCGAAGCCTTCCCCGCCACGCTCGTGGAGCCCTGGACGCGTGGCAGGCGACAGATCATCAACACCTACGGCCCTACTGAGGCAAGCACTGACACAAGCCGACAGAGCTTGCGGCCGGGTGAGCCCATCACCATCGGCTCACCCTTGGCCAACGTCACCTACGTCATCCTCGAGATCAACCAACTACGCCCTCTGCCCCACGGGGAGGTCGGAGAGCTTTGCATCGGTGGGGTACACGTTGGGCGGGGGTACCGGAACCTGCCGGAGCAGACCGCCCGGAAATTCATCACGCACCCCCGGTTCGGCCGGCTCTACCGCACCGGAGATAAATGCAAAATCAACATCCGGAAACAGCGCGTGCACTTTCTCGGCCGGATCGACGCGCAGCTCAAGGTGCGCGGGCACCGCGTCGAGATACAGGCCGTTGAGGACATCCTCCAGACGCAGTTCAGGGAGATCGAGGCTGCTGTGCTGGATTACCAGAACCAGGAACTGGTCGCCTTTGTGGCAGCGCCGCCGATCTCTGGAGGCGATATCCCGGTGGTCGCTCCGGCACCGACGGAGTGGGCTGCCCGGGTTACGGCGACCCTGGCCGGGCAACTTCCAGCGCCGTCGGTCCCGACGCGGATCTTCCTGGTGGAAAAATTCGTCATGAAGCCGATGTCCGGGAAGATCGACCGGGGATGCTTGCCAAACCTATCTCATCTATTGACAAACCCCGAGCCGGAAGCGGAGAACACCTTCAGTGGCTCACCGGCCGGCACGCAGAACATAGAGGCAGGGAAAGCCAAACCGCCCGGCACCGATGCGGGCGTGGAACCGGGCTGTGAGGAAGTGCTGGCGATCTGCAGAACTGTGTTCGAGACCTCGTTGGGATGGGACGATGTATTCGCTGACAATGGCGGGCACTCGATCGTCATCGCACAACTGGCGCAGCGTTTGCAGGCCGCAGGATGGGTGGTGCCGGTCCGGGCGCTGCTCAGTGACTGCGACACCCCGCGAAAGGTGGCCAATCGCCCGCAGGAACTCCAGCAGCCTTCAGAGACCCCCACGGCTGCCGCGAAACCCGGCCGAAACTGCACAGAGCGCGATGAGACAGCGGCAAGGGTGCTCTCCGTAAGATGTTTCACCATCCTGCAGGTCCTGTTCCTGTCGTTGCTGTTCGCCCCCCCCCTTAATTGGCTTTCTGGGGTTTATCGCCTTTGCGGAAATCAGTGAGTTCTTCATAACCGCGTCCCTCTGGGAGTTCATTCGTGTCGGCTTCTTGATGTACCTGTTTGCCCTTGCCTTGCCCTTCGCCGGCCTGCTCTGGGTCATGGTGATCAAGCTCTTTATGGGTGGTAACATTTACAGGAACAATGTGACACCGGGTGTGTACCCCAAGTGGAGCAGAATGCATCTGCGAACCTGGTGTATTGGCCGACTGCAAGTCACAGTGCTCGCCCCCCTGCGTGCAATGTTACGCAGCGCGCCGATCAAAGCATACGTTTTGCGGCGACTCGGGGCGACCGTGGGTGACAACCTTCAGTGCGCGCACAACGTGGAGTTCTCCGGACCGTTGGACTTACTCTCCATCGAGGACAATGTCGCTATCCAGACCGGAGCCTACATACACATGTCGAGGTGGATGGGCCAGGAGTTGCATATCGGCCCTGTTCACCTCGAAAGCGGCTGCAAGATCGGAATTCGGGCAGGCGTCGCCAACCATGTGACGGTGGGCCGCGGCACCTGGATCACTCCGCTTACACCCATCCTCAGCGACGTCGGTCCGGAGGAGATGTGGGAGGGAGCCCCGGCGCGATTCAGTGGCCGTTTCACGAAACTGAAGCGTACGGCAAACAGCTGCCGGTACCCGTTCTGGCTTCTGGAGACGCTCAACATCCTGATGCAGATCTTCTTGGACTTCTGGCTCTTAGTGGCTCCCACCGCCGCGGTCACCTGGTTCGCAGCCACCTTCATACCCGGCAGAGAAACAGAACTCGCCGGTGAATACTTCATGATAACGCCCCTGCACGAAATTGTCTGGCACATGGGCCTCTACACGTTCATCACCACCTGGATCACCGTCATCCTGATCTCGGTGCTGGGCTGCCTCTTTCTTCGCTGCACGGCCGCCTCACCGGGACTGTACCCCTCTCGCGGGCTCAAGGCCGCTCTTCTCATGTACAGGCAGAAGAAAATGAACCAGATCCAGCGTCTGTGGACCTGGACCATCACCGGGCAATATCTGCGCGCACTCGCCGGCGTGCGTTACACACGCGTGGGTGCTTCGGAGTGCGACGTAATGTTCGACCTCGTCCCGGAGATTACCAGCGCCGACTCCCAGGTGTTCTGGTCCCATGGCGGCTACACGAACATGCTCGATTATGGCGCCGAACACTTAAAGCTCCGCCGGCTCGACATGCCCGCAAATTTCTTCAGCGGTAATAATTGCGTCGCGGAGTCCGGACACTTCCCGACCAACTTTCTGCTGGGTGTCTCCACGCCGGGCAATGATATACAGTTCAGGCGCCAGATGCAGTCGCGGCTCGGCGAACCTATCACTGTGGCGGGAAATCCGCCGGTGAAATTTGCGAGTGCTAATTTTGAGGCGGAGAATGAAGCCCACCGGCTGCCAAGCCTCCCCCTCTTCCTTGCGCGCGTCTTAATGAATGACATTTTCAACCGAGGTATTCTGCACGTCGCCAATGTGCTTGTCTATGTGGTGCTGTACACCATCCTGCTGCGGTTTGACACACACCGGGTTATCAGCGCGTTCATGGCTTTGATTCTCGCAGAGGTCATCCTGGTTGTGTCCTGCGTCGCAACCAAGAAGTTCCTCGTCGGCAGCAAATGGGGTTCTGCTCACTCAACACCGTTCTGGTCCTGGCGGCACTTCACCTACTTCTTCGCCCAGGACTGCTTCTTCGCCTGGTGCAGGGTCCCCCTGGTAATTTCAGCCGGGACTGTGATCTCGAATATTATCCTGCGGTGGATGGGGTGTCAGATCGGCAAACGGACCATTCTAACCTTGCCTATGCAGGCCTCGGACTGGAACGCTGTGAGCTTCGGCAACGATTGCTTTATCGGCGGCGTCCTGCAGTTCCACACCCTCGAGAATATGATGCTGAAGGTGAAGCTGACCGATATCCAGGACGGCAGCGCCGTCAACTTCGGCGCCACAATAATGGGGGGGGCTGTCATCGCGCCGAAGACAACGCTCTTGCCGTTGAGCATGGTCCTGAAGGAGATGCACCTGCCCTCAGCCACTTACGAGGGCAGCCCCACGGAACCTGTAATCGGAGTTCAACGCTGATCTCCCCTTTATCACTCAGCCACGCCCAGACAGCGGCGGGCATTCCACGCTGTCTGGAGAGGCAGCTACCGAAAAAGAGAGCCGGCAAACGAGGCTCACGGTTTCAGATGAATAGATACGACAGCGACTGCCCTCAAGGCCACGAACCTGCTTTCTTCCTTGTCGGTCCAGTGCCCGGGAATGTGTACGATGCGCACACCTCACACCGTTGACAACAGCGACTGGCTGAAGACCGCCGCAATCATTCTGGTCGCGGTTGACCACATCGGCTATTTCTTCATCGAAGATGCCCGCTGGTGGAGCGTTTTCGGACGCATGGCGGCTCCGCCGTTCTTTTTCCTTTTGGGCTACGCGCAGACCCGCACCGTCCCGCTCCACTGGATCTGGCTCGGTGTCATTCTGACCCTGCTCGACAGCTGGAACACCGGCTGGACCTGGGTAGCACCGAACATTCTTTTGAGCTTCGCACTCATCCGCATGGCACGTCCCTATGTGCAAACCCTTTTACAACATCACGGCTGGACTGCCTTTGTTCTGCTTGTCTCCGCACTCTTTGCGGTGCTGCCGATAACGGGGAAGATTGTCGATTACGGGGCGGAGGGATGGTTGTGGGCCCTTTTTGGCTTATATCAACGCATGTATGTCGACGGCAGATCAGCCACCGATGTGGACGGTAGAGCCCAAAGCTCAGCACCTTCCGGGCACGCGATGGTAGAAAACATGGGTCTAATGCGCCTGCTGGCCTGCTTTGCCGCCGCAATCGTCTATGTCTGGCAGGAACAGAGAGAATTCTCGTTTTCTCAGATCCATTTCGCCGTCTTCATTCTCGGCATCGGCATTTTGTCCCTTAGCCTGAGTCTGTTCCTGCGCGGCCCGAGTCGTATCCAGCCGATAGAGTCCATAGCCGTCGCCCTGCGCTTCATCGGCCGGCGCACTCTGGAAATTTACGTCATTCAGCTTGCCGGCTCCGAACTCATTATAAAGTTGGTGCCCGATCTCGCCCCCTGACAGTTGCGCCGCTCCTGTTACCCGAAGCCTGGCCTGATGCAACGGCGAAAATAGCCGTTTGCAGAAAACCCCTTCTCTGGTGTTTATGATCTGATAGTGGCCCTGAAATGGTGGCTCAGGATCTATGCAAACGGCTTGGGCGGATTGGGTATCGCTCTATTTTATCTTTATTGATTCCCATAAGACGCTGTTTGGACAAACGACCTTTGTATTCCGCTTGTCTGCCTCCGCGGCCGGAGAACCCGCGTAGTTATCCCAGAACTTACCCCACTCCTCGAAAGTAGGTGCGAAGACAACAAAGAGGACGTCAACCTCACCGATGGCATTGACGGCAACCGGGAAATACACATTTGCCTCTAGCCGCTCACCACCCTTCATTGTCTTTGCCGCCTTGAGCCACTCCCCGGCAATGGCTACCACTTCCTCCTCGGTTACGTCATCCTCCATCTCGCATCTCCACATCTGCATGGCTTCACCTGCATAGGCCGGAGCAGCTACAAACATCAGCATAAAAACAACCATCAACCGCACAAAGGTTTTCATCACGTATCCTCCTCTTTTTGATTTTGCCAATTGGAAAACAGTAAAAAACATCGAGAAAAAATATTTGGACCGATCGTTCGAGAACCAGGGATAGAAAATCACTCGTTCAACGGTGCAATCTGGCGCGTTCCCTGAAAATACAAACTGTAAACACTCGGAACGTTTCAATTATTATATTAGAACGAAAAAGTATAGTCAATGAATTCGTATTCCGGCATTAAGGCCAAATAGGATTGGTAATCTTCTCCGCTGAAAAATGTCTGCCGCCGCCTGTTTCCCCGCTGGGTTATATGATACGGGATTCCCGGCGCTGCTGCCTTGCTATTTGAGCCATGATTTTAGAAAATCAGATGCGCTGATTTTAGCCAATAGTTAAGTAAGGTGTCCCCGGAATCCTGATTGTTTTCTCCAGCAGGAAGAGGAAGAAAGGTCAGACGGGAATCTGGCCCCTTATCACATTTTCCCCGGCCACACGAATCCCCAGCTCTTGTCCTGCCTGCATAACCGTATGTACCATATCGTGACCGTATCCACGGGAGCATGTCCACAGGACGGCCGGTTGTTCATCCGACCGCTCTATGACCACTACCTGGCAGGGAACACGGGAAAGGGGACCCTGGCTCAAAAACGGCGTTGTTTTATTTGGGTCCAGAAGATCCATGGCAGTCAGTTTTTCTAATATTAAAAAAGTGCCTTCACCCATAAGCGCCAGCAAGAGGGTTGATTCGGTCACATCCGTACAGCCCGATATTTCAAGATTGTCCTGTTTATGTTCACCCAGGTGCCAGGTCGATATCTGGTTTCGATTCATACGGTTGATGAGCATACCCTTTTCAAATACCGATTGCCCGGGTATTCGGGGTATGGAGATGCCCCAGGGTTTGGTTTTATCAATGTTCCCATCCTGGATGTCGAATCGGGATCGATGACTCAAATCGATGAGCCAGGGGCCGTCTCCTTGGTCCTCATATTCCAGGACCACGGTCCAATCGTCTCGTGTCACCGTCTTTAACGGTTGGGCTTGAAATGACACCGGTGATCGGCGCTGATAGGCGGTCATAACCATTTTCTCCTTCTCTGATCAACTGCGCATCCGTTCCCCTTCAGGATCGTAGAACGGCATCCTTGCCACCCGGGCAGACTGAAGTGTCCCCTTACAATTGTCTTCATAAATTTTAAGCCGAATCCCCAATTCTGAAAGGGCATCTTCCACCAGGGCCATCCCCACCACTTTTTTCAGTGGTTCGCTGTATCGGGCAATACAGACATAACCCCTTATTTTACGATCCACAATGATGGATCCGTCTCCGGGTGCCCGGGAAGATCCGTCCTGCATCTCAAAGCCCACCAACTTGAGCCGACCTTTCTGATTCTCGGTCTGTTTGAGTGCCACAGAACCAACGGTTTTGGCTTCCGGCTTGTCATGAAACCAGAGAAACCCGAGACCCACATCGTGAAGGGTGGTCCGCTGTTCCGATTCAGAGCCGATGATGACATGCCCCTTTTCCATGCGAAGGATATTCTGAGCCTCCAAACCGAAGTTCCGGATATCGAATTCTTTTCCTGCTTCCAAGACAATATCCCATAGGGCCTGCATATATGATGACGGGACATGAAACTCATAGGAAAGCTCTCCCACAAATCCCAGCCGCATGGCTCGAACCGGTATGGTGTCGCTGACGGTGAATTCCCGGTATCCGGCAAACGGAAACGCTTCATTGGAGACATCCGCACCCGTCACTTTTTCAAGGACTTTTCTGGCACTGGGGCCTGCCAGGTTGATGACACCGAATGCATCGGTCAGATTAACAATGTGATAATCCCATCCATCATACCGGGTATGGTATCTAAACCATTCTGCGGTTGCACCTGCCCGGCCGGTGGATGTGGTCAGGTAGTAATCGTTTTCGCCTCGTATGATCACCACGCCATCATCGATGATACAGCCGTCTTCATTACACATGGCCGAATATTTGATTTTTCCCTGGGAAATACCGGCCATGTCGCTCACATAGATCCGTTCCAGCGCCTTTAACGCATCCGGGCCATGGATTCTGAATTTTCCTAATGTTGAGGCATCCAGCATGCCTACATTGTTCCGAACGTGTTGGATCTCCTTCCGGCACGCTCTGTCTTCGATAAAATAGCGTGCCCGATTCCAAACCCCGACGCGTTCCATCTTGCCGCCGTGCCTGACTTGACTGTCGTGTACAGGGGTCCGTTTACTCATATCGTGATTGGTTCCCGCATAGGTTGCCAAATAGGTGGGAACCAGTGGTGAGCGGACCGTGGTCGGCTTTGGATCCGGATCCGGCGAATCATGGGCTTGATTCACATACAGGGGTAGATTATGTCCCGGAATACCGCCTTGACCAGGACCGGTACCGGCGGCAGTAAATCGTTTGATGAGTTCCGGAACATCGAAGCCCATGTCCATGGCCTGGTCGATATTTTCGAGGGTGGTATCTTCGTCAAAACAGATGAATGTCTTCTTTCCGGTCACCGGCGCGGTAACCAGAGTGGCGCCCCGGGCCGGTCCGGGAAGAGAAGCGAGTCGTTCTTCAGCTTCCTGTATGTCTGCTTCCGAGAGACGACCGCAATCGGAGGCAGCACGCAGACCTGAAAGGTATCCCGATGCTTCAATGGAAAGCGGGTCGTCTAACCCCTGCATTCTTCCCGCCACATGCATCATTGGGGGGAGCTTATGGGGCAGAAAAAAACCGGTATGCGCATCGTACTTCAGCTTGGCCTGGGCCAGAGTCAACGGACCTGTCAAAGGGGTTGATCCGGCGGAAGCTACCAGGGTATCACAATCATAGTCTCTGGTGTCGGTTCCGGATATACTGATCAACTTAACACCCTTTAAGGTTCTGCGGCCATGGGCATGGGCAGCCACCCATCCCTTAAGAAGAGGAATCTTCCGGCTTTCCAATTCATTCAGCAAATCAGGATCCTGACCGTCTTCCCGGGTGTCGGCCACACAGATAATATTCAACCCCAGATCGGCCAAGTCGATGGCTGTTTCTATCCCAAGGTCGTGACCGATACTGAATACAGCAGACTTTCCCGGTAGTATCCCCCAGATACGCGATAGGCGATGGGCGCATCCCACCTGCATGATTCCCGGGCGCTCGTTGTTTTCGAACAACAGCGGCCGTTCAATACAGCCGGTGGCCACCACGACGCTTTCAGCTCGAATTTCGATGTACCGCTCGTCAAACGCATCGGATTTATTTCCTCGCTGAAATGCGGTAATCAGATTGTTATGATAAACGCCAACCATTGCGGTATGAGTAAACACGCGGATATTGTCTACCTGCTCAACCTCTTCGGTCACCGTTTTTGCCCGGTCATACAGGGGCGTATCTACGTCATATTTCGCAGATCGAAAGTCGAAACATCCCCCCAGCCACGGCCGATTCTCCAGAAGGATCACACGAAGTCCCTTTTTTGCGGCAGACAGCGCAGCGGTCATTCCCGCGGCACCGCCTCCCACCACACAGACATCGGCTTTGGGAAATATTTCTTCATACTTTCCCGGCATATTGGAATCGGAAGAGATACGTCCCTGTCCGGCGGCTTTTCGGATCTGTTTGATGGCCGGCGGCCAAATTCCTGCCGGCTTATGCATTGTCCGATAATAAAAGCCGGCCGGCATGGCCCAGTGCAATTTGTCCATAAACGCCATCCAGTCCCATTCCGCACTTTTTCCCACAACATTCTGGGCGCAAACGATCATGCCGTTTCTTGCCGGGGTGTTTTCAGTGCGAACATTCGGGATCCCATCGACTTCCATCAGGGTGTTGCTGCACTCCCCATCGAGGCTATAGAGCCCTCGGGGTCTATGGTATTTCAGGCTTCGGGAAAATATCCGGATACCGTTTGCATAGAGCAGCGATGCAACGGTATCCCCCTCAACACCTTGATAGGTCTTTCCGGCATATCGGATGGAGATTTGTTTTTCAGGGTTAATTCGGAGGGTGGGCAATCCGCTCAGCCTTTTCATGATGCCGCCTCCGGTTCTATGGGTATCGATGGGTCGGTCTCAGGTGTGACGACTTCAAGATTCGTTATGGTGTCCCGATGGATGGTAAACCAGGCGCCGCAACCGTCTTTATGATTCCACCACTCCCTTTGCACACCGGCTACGCAATTGTTCTTATGTACATAATCGCACCAGGCCTCAGGGGAGAGACCGGCTTCATCCGGGCGTGGGCCTTTATCCTCACCGCCATACCTGAATTCATATCCGTTTCGTTTTCCGCATATGGGACATGTGATGGTTAATGACATGAATCACTCCTTTACTCCATTACACCATTCCGCTTCAGTTATCCGGGCTGTAGTTGACCAGTGCCGCGGTCTCCCCCATCAAGCGGTGTTTTTCATACCGCCTCAAGGTAAAAGGCGCAAGAATCTCCGGGCATTGGCCGGTGGCCATAAATTGGGCCATATACTTTCCGGTTACCGCGGATGACTTAAAACCAAAGTATCCCCAGCCGCAGTCCGAATAATATCCTTCAATGGGGTCATTACCGTCTATGATAGGCGCCATGTCGGGCGTCATGTCTGCTAGCCCGGCCCAGGTCCGCATAAACTTCACCCCTTTTAGGCAGGGCATCATTTCCGTAAGGGCTTCGGCCTGGTGTTTGATGTAATACGCGGAATTCAGGGTGGTGTAGTTCGGCCAGGGGTCCATATGGGCGCCGGTGGCGATTTCCCCTTTTAATGTCTGATTGGCGTAGCAATGGTAGGTGCCGGAGGATACGACGTGATGGAGCAGCGGTTTTAACGGTTGGGTGACCATGGCCTGGATGGTCAGAACACTGATGGGCAACCGGATTCCCAACAGATGATAGGATATGCCCGCTGAATAGGCACCGGCTGCATTCAGCACCCGCGGTGTGACGATTTTGCCTCGATCGGTTTCTATAGATTCAATTTTTCCATCCTTAACACCGATCCCGGTTACCGCCGTTCCCTGGTGAATGTGAACGCCAAGTTTACTCGCCCCCTTGGCCAGCCCCCAAACCACTGCATCATGGCGGATGATACCGCCCGGGGGGTGATACATCCCTCCGAAGATGGGATAGCGAAGGCGATCGGATATATCCAGGGCCGGGATCAGTTCTTTGCACACCTTGGGATCCACCAGTTGACTTTCGATGCCGTGGAACTGTGCGGAAGCTACCTGCATGCGAAACGCTTTCAGGGCGGCTTCGCTATGGGCCAGGTTCAGGTTTCCGCAGTTATAGAACATCAGGTTAAAATCGAGCTCTCGGGTCAACACCGGCCATAGGGCTAAGGCCTCTTTGTAGAGCGGCAGGTTTTCCTGGGTGCGCTGATTGGCCCGAACAATGGCTGTATTCCGACCGGCGGCGCCAAACCCGATATACTTCTTTTCGATCACTGCGATGTTGTGCATCCCATGATCTCGGGCCAGGAAGTAGGCGGTTGCCAAGCCGTGCAATCCTCCACCGATAATCACCGCATCGTAGTTCGATTTCAGCCCCCGGGGCCGATTCCATAGTCGTCTGCGTTTAAAAATCACGGCTCACTTCCCAATGATAGATAGATTTATCTTAAATTGTATAACCTTTTAACGTAATTTGTATTCTATCCTTGAATGCAATCTCAAGTCCAGGGATAATCACTGCTGCAAAATCTTTTTCCATATTCCGATATTCACGCCAAATAGGATTGGTAATCTTCTCCGTTGAAAAATGTCTGCCGCCGCCTGTCTCCCCGGTGGATAACATGATGCGGGATTCCCGGCGCTGCTGCCCTTGCTATTTGAGCCATGATTTTAGAAAATCAGATACGCTATTTTTTGTCAATAGTTGAGTAAGGTGTCCCCGGAATACGCTAAAATCAACTTCAACAATGTAACCATGTGTGTTATACTGTTACTATGATTAAAGGTTTTCGAGATAATTGGCTTCGAAATTTTTTTGTAAAGGACAAGGGAAGTAAAAGAATTCCGGCGAATATCCGTGCAAGGCTTTTCCGGAAATTGCAGTTGATTGATGATGCGACATGTGGCCTTGATCTGCGGAGTCCTCCCAGCAATAATTTCGAAAAATTAACGGGCCAATTAAAGGGTACCTGTTCAATACGAGTTAATAATCAATACCGTTTGCTCTTTACATGGAATAATGAACGAGGAGAGGCTGACGGCATCTACCTGGATGACCATGGTTATAGAGGATGAGGTGAGAGAATGATAATTACTAAACGTAAACCCGTACCCGTTGGCGAGATGCTCATTGAAGAGTTTATGGAGCCGCTAAATGTTACACAGGTGCGGTTGGCTAAAGCCATGGGTGTGAGCCGCCGGACCGTCAACGAAATCTGCACCAACAAACGGTCGGTAACGGTGGATACAGCTTTGATGCTTGCAAAAGTGTTTGGAAACACACCGGATTTTTGGCTAAACGTACAGCGCAGAAATGATATTTGGTCAGCATTGAATACGCCTAAACGAATGGCTCGGGTAGAACGCGCTATGCCAATCCGGGAAGTAACTGCCTGACCGCCCGTTGGGCAAGTTTTTCTGGTCGATCAGGAGGGAGGGCACAAGACCGCCAACGATGACCGCCTGCTCCATGTAATCCCCCAGTATAGTAGCGATATACAGACAGGTTGCCGTGACGAGTTGGACCTGTTCCTTGCTGTATTCAGCAACTCTTGATGGCTTTTCAGGCATGCTTATTCCAATTTAGAAACTCATTCCGAAGATTATCGGCCGCTTCCATAGCTCTTTCCGGATGGCCGAATAGATCAAGATACACTTGAACCGGATGGGAGCAATGAATACCTTCCACTTTTTCAGAGCCATGGAAAACACCTTCGTCTTTAGGTACAACAAACCAGACGTTAGAACCTCGTTCCTCCTCCCTGAATCCAAGGATTTTTATTAATTCTTTTGATAGTTGCTCGTCTATATAAAATGAAACAATTCGGAAGCCCGCAAATTTGCTATACAACCATGCACCGCTGAGGCCGGTAGCGGCGTGGTTAATATCCTCTTTCAACAAAAGATCTGATATTTTCTGTAAAATTTCATTGCTCGACCGGGCGGCTATATGGCCTTTGGTGATTCGGTTCTTTTTGAAATAATATTCTCCGCGCCATGAGTCTAATAGAAGATTCGGATCAGGCACAACAATTGAACCGTCTTTTTTCCGTGAAACCAGTTCTTCCTTTTCTAAACGCGAAACGATGCGACTGGTAAACCCCTCGTCCATATTTGTAGCGAACGATAATTCCCGTTGCGTCATCGATTTATCGGCATTGATCAGCAACCATCTTGCTATACGAGCGCTTTTGGGGGCAAAAGGGCTTGAAGGACGGCCGAGGTATTTAAAAAGATTCGGCTGGCCACCGATATGGATACGCAAGTTTAGAGCAGAGATATCCGCATTCCCCGATAAATCAGCCCATGAAACACCGCTGTCTTCGCAGAGCTTACGGCCAACGTCTCCCATGAAGGGTACCGCAACTAATGGAATAAGGGGCGATCGAGATTGTATCCGGTTCTTTTTTAAGGTTTGAATTGCTGAGGAAACTTGAGCAGAGTTGCTACCGGCTTTTATTTCAACAACGAACTCATAATTCCCCACTTTAAAATATCCATCAATATTTTTACTGTGAGGCGGATCTTTTTTGCGTATTTCATTTTTTGAAACCTTTAGCCATTCGGCCAAAAGATCCACGATTTTTTGCAGGGCATCTTTTTCAGATATGCGCATCATACTTAACTAAATAGTACCGCTTGACAAATTTGTCAAGCATTATACTTTAATCAAGCTGTTTGATATGAAACATCCAACATATTGGTATTGAGCTTACCTAAAAGCAGCCACTTGATTTTAATTCAAGTGTACTTTTTTAGTCAAGCGTCGCAGGGTTGAAACAAAAATTTTGACATGAAGTCAGGTGGCGATTCAGTGGCCACTTGCGAAGACATCTGGCGTATTTCAAGATACACAAGAGATTAGGAGAGTCTTCCAAAAGAATTATATTTGCTTCTTCCGCTATTCAGATTGAACGGATCATATTTTTCGTCTTTATAGTTTGGGAGTAGTTAATATTATTGGTGAAAATGTAGCTCCAAAATGTAATTTATATATGGTGGTTCATGTGTACCGGGATAACATAGGGGGTGGTCATATTCTCGCATCTCAGAGTTTCCTCTTTTTGAGATATGCCCTCTATATCAAAGCTTAGGTGAGGCTGTTCTCCGGGCTCGATATATAGGCCTTTCGGCTTAGCCCTAATGCACAATCTGAACGAACGTTATATATTGAAATAGCAGGAGAATCTACTGCCACAAGTAGTAAAATGAAAAGTAATTCTCGCGTAGAGAAAAAAATAACCTCCTGATAGCATAGAGGCAGCTTAGAAAACCAACACACTTTCAGGAGGTTATGATGAACATATTGGTCGGGCCGATCCGCCTCAGGCGGACGACTTCCTCGAAAGTGCTAATTTTAGGAATGTCCCAGGTCGAATGATCGCCTGGCCAGTAGGCTGGTCGGGGCGAGAGGATTTGAACCTCCGACTTCCTGCTCCCAAAGCAGGCGCGCTACCAGGCTGCGCCACGCCCCGATGACAAAATTGATAACGCGTGTCCCTATCATGCTTTGACAAATCTTTC